>Ga0208490_100005_pt1 | contig 249378 bp, 220 predicted proteins | sample SubbioAug_CSWold_FD_184818 | JGI IMG/M metagenome (GOLD analysis project Ga0208490, IMG submission 184818) | Serpentinite rock and fluid subsurface biosphere microbial communities from McLaughlin Reserve, California, USA - CR11Aug_CSWold (SPAdes) | ecosystem: Environmental > Terrestrial > Deep...
TGCATCGATCTGGTCGTAGGCCTTGGCGGCGCCACCGAACTTGGCGGCCAGCACGGTGGTGATGGCGGCGGTCAGGGTGGTCTTGCCGTGGTCGACGTGTCCAATGGTGCCGACGTTGACGTGCGGCTTGGTCCGCTCAAATTTCTCTTTTGCCATTTTTCAATTCCTGGAAAGAACAAAGCCCGTGTGTGTTTAACGTCTCCAGCCTGAGCCTGCCACGGGCAGCTGACTCGCCGCCGAAGCGGGGCCGAAGACAAAAAATGGGCGCTAAGGTCCGCCATCCCAGGTTGCGACGGATCCGGCTCTGCCGGTCCGTACGCAACGCCCCCTTGAGGGGGTGACGCGCCCATCAGGGCGCGGCGCGGGGGTGAACTTACTTCGCGCGTGCAGCGACGATGGCTTCTGCCACGTTGCGCGGTGCTTCCGAGTAGTGCTTGAATTCCATCGTGTAGGTGGCACGGCCTTGCGTGGCAGAACGCAGCGAGGTCGAGTAACCGAACATCTCGGACAGGGGCACCTCGGCCTTGATGGCCTTGCCGCCACCGACCATGTCTTCCATGCCCTGCACCATGCCGCGGCGGCTGGACAGGTCGCCCATCACCGTGCCGGCGTAGTCTTCCGGCGTCTCGACTTCCACGGCCATCATGGGTTCCAGGATAACGGGCTGGGCCTTGCGGCAGCCTTCCTTGAAACCGAAGATGGCGGCCATCTTGAAAGCCAGTTCGTTCGAGTCCACGTCGTGGTACGAACCGAAGTGCAGCGTGACCTTGACGTCAACCACGGGGTAGCCCGCCAGCACGCCGGTGGTCAGGGCTTCGATCACGCCCTTTTCCACGGCCGGGATGAATTCACGTGGCACCACACCACCTTTGATGGCGTCGACGAATTCGAAGCCTTTGCCGGCTTCCTGCGGCTCGATCTTGAGCACGACGTGGCCGTACTGGCCCTTGCCACCCGACTGGCGCACAAACTTGCCTTCAGCGGAGTCGACGGTGCCGCGGATCGTTTCGCGGTAGGCCACCTGGGGCTTGCCCACGTTGGCGTCCACGCCGAACTCGCGCTTCATGCGGTCCACGATGATTTCCAGGTGCAGCTCGCCCATGCCGGCGATGATGGTCTGGCCCGACTCTTCGTCGGTGCGCACGCGGAACGACGGATCTTCAGCGGCCAGGCGCGACAGGGCGATGCCCATCTTTTCCTGGTCGGTCTTGGTCTTGGGTTCCACGGCCTGCGCAATCACGGGCTCGGGGAAGACCATGCGCTCCAGGGTGATGATGGCGGACGGGTCGCACAGGGTTTCACCCGTGGTCACGTCTTTCAGGCCCACGCAGGCGGCGATGTCGCCAGCGCGGATCTCTTCCACTTCCTGGCGGTTGTTGGCGTGCATCTGCACGATACGGCCGATGCGCTCTTTCTTGCCCTTGACCGCGTTGTAGACGGTGTCGCCCTTCTTGAGCACGCCCGAGTACACGCGAACGAAGGTCAGCTGACCCACGAAGGGGTCGGTCATCAGCTTGAAGGCCAGCGCCGACAGCTTCTCTTCGTCATCGGCCTTGCGCGAGGTCGGCTCTTCGTCTTCGGTCGTGCCGCCGACCGGGGGAATGTCCACCGGCGAGGGCAGCAGTTCGATCACGGCATCCAGCATGCGCTGCACACCCTTGTTCTTGAAAGCGGTGCCACACAGCATGGGCTGGATCTCGCAGGCCAGCGTGCGCAGACGCAGGCCTTCGGTGATCTCGGCCTCGGTGAGCTCGCCGCCCTCGAGGTACTTGTTCATCAGCTCTTCGGACGACTCGGCTGCGGCCTCGACCATCTTCTCGCGCCACTCCTTGGCCAGCTCCACGAGGTCGGCAGGGATGTCCTGGAAGGTGAACTTCATGCCCTGGGACGCTTCGTCCCAGATGATGGCTTTCATCTTGCGCAGGTCGACCACGCCGGTGAAGTTGTCTTCGGCACCGATCGGGATCACGATCGGGATCGGGTTGGCCTTCAGGCGCAGACGCATCTGGTCGTGCACCTTGAAGAAATTGGCACCGGTGCGGTCCATCTTGTTCACAAAGGCCAGACGGGGCACCTTGTACTTGTTGGCCTGGCGCCAGACGGTTTCCGACTGGGGCTGCACGCCACCCACGGCGCAGTACACCATGCAGGCGCCGTCGAGCACGCGCATCGAACGCTCCACCTCGATGGTGAAGTCCACGTGGCCGGGGGTGTCGATGATGTTGAAACGGTGCTCGGGGAAGGAGTTGTCCATGCCCTTCCAGAAGCAGGTGGTGGCAGCAGAGGTGATCGTGATGCCACGCTCCTGCTCCTGCTCCATCCAGTCCATGGTGGCGGCGCCATCATGCACTTCACCGATCTTGTGGTTCACACCCGTGTAGAACAGGATGCGCTCGGTGGTGGTGGTCTTGCCGGCATCGATGTGAGCCGAAATACCAATATTGCGATAACGCTCAAGGGGCGTACTGCGTGCCATGAAAAATTCTCCTAAATTAAGTACCAAAGCCCGCGGTCCTGATGGACCCGCGGGCTTGCTTCTGATCAGCTTGCCGGGCTCATTCGAGCCCCGACATCAGAAGCGGAAGTGGCTGAATGCCTTGTTGGCTTCTGCCATGCGGTGCACTTCGTCACGCTTCTTCATGGCACCGCCACGGCCTTCGGTGGCCTCGACCAACTCGTTGGCCAGGCGCATGGCCATGGATTTTTCGCTGCGCTTGCGGGCAGCTTCCTTGATCCAGCGCATCGACAGCGCCAGACGACGCACAGGGCGAACTTCAACGGGCACCTGGTAGTTGGCACCACCCACGCGGCGGGATTTCACTTCCACCATGGGCTTCACGTTGTTGATGGCCACCGAGAAAATCTCGACCGGGTCTTTGCCGGTCTTCTTCTCGATTTGCTCCAGCGCACCATAAATGATGCGCTCGGCGACCGCTTTCTTGCCGCCTTCCATGATCACGTTCATGAACTTGGAGAGCTCGACATTGCCGAACTTGGGATCCGGCAGGATTTCACGTTTAGGGACTTCGCGACGACGTGGCATTTTTACACCTCAAATTTGCTTCAGTTGGCGCCTTTTCAGACACCGCGAGAACCCAGCCAGGCCCTCACTTACTCGACCCGACGCCAACACGGCGCTTTGGGGTCACTACGTTCGACACGGCTTGCCGGCCGGCCAAACACCGAAAACCAGACCAACGACCCGAATTACTTGGCCTTGGGCTTCTTCGCACCGTACTTGGAGCGCGACTGCTTGCGGTCTTTCACGCCCTGCAGATCCAGCGAACCGCGGACGATGTGGTAACGCACACCCGGCAGATCCTTGACACGACCGCCGCGAACCAGCACGACGCTGTGTTCCTGCAGGTTGTGGCCTTCGCCGCCGATGTAGGAGATGACCTCAAAACCGTTGGTCAGGCGCACCTTGGCGACTTTACGCAGAGCGGAGTTGGGCTTCTTGGGCGTCGTGGTGTACACACGGGTGCACACGCCGCGGCGCTGAGGAGAGTTTTCCATGGCCGGGCTCTTGGATTTGGTCTTTTCGACCTCCCGGCCGTGGCGCACGAGTTGATTGATGGTTGGCATGAAACGTCCCTAAACGTTTGAAGAAAAGCGAAAACGGAGACTTCCCGGAAAATTCCGACAAGCCCTCTACTGTAGCACGCAGCCTGTTTTTTCACAACGCACGTACCCGGCGCGGGCGCTGAGCACCTCGCGCCCGTGGCCCGCGAGGTGCTCAGCGGGCGCCAATGCTCACTGGATCCAGAGCCGGATCGAGTCCCAGGCACGGCCCACCACACCACTCTCCTCCACCGTCTCCAGCACGGTCAAGGGCACCTCGGTGACCACGGCGCCGCTGGCCAGGCTCACGCGCAGCGATCCCAGGGCCTGCCCGCGGGTGAACGGCGCCACCAGAGGCTCCGGCCGCACCACCTCGGTCTTCAGGCGGGCGCCCTCGCCCGCCGGCACGGACACCACCACGCCCTCGGGGCGGCCCAGCTTCACCACCGCCGCCTTGCCTTTCCAGACGCGCGGCGACACCACAGCCTCACCGGCCGGGATCAGACGCACCGCGTCGAACGCGGTATAGCCCCAGTTGAGCAGTTTCTGGGTTTCGGCTGCTCGCACGTTCTCACTGGTGGCCCCCAGCAGCACACTCAGCAAGCGGCGCTCACCCTGCGCACCCTCGCCCAGACCCGCCACCTGGCGGCGGGAGGTGGCCACCAGGCAGTAGCCGGCGGCGTTGGTATGACCCGTCTTGAGACCGTCAACGCTCGGATCGCGGAACAACAGCAGGTTGCGGTTCATGTCGTTGGCCGCCGGCGTTCCAGGGTAGCGGTAGCGCTGGATGGCGTAATACGACACGTACTGCGGGAAATCGCGCATCAGGCGGGTGGCCAGTGTGGCCAGGTCGCGCGCGGTGGTGACGTGGCCAGGCGCGGTCAGACCTTCGGGATTGCGGAAGCCGCTGCGACTCATGCCCAGCACCTGTGCCTGATCGTTCATCATCTGCACGAAACGCTCGACGCTGCCGCCCACACCCTCGGCCAGGGCCACGGTGGCGTCGTTGCCCGACTGCACCACCATGCCTTTGATCAAGTCTTCCACCGGCACCTGCATCTTGGGGTCGATGAACATGCGCGAACCCGGCATCTTCCAGGCCCGCTCGCTCACCGGGAAGGTCTGGGTAAGGGTGATCTTGCCGCTCTTGAGGGCGTCGAACACCAGGTAGGCCGACATCAGCTTGGTCAGCGAGGCCGGCTCGACGGGCTCATCAGGATCTTTGGCGGCCAGCACCTGGCCGGTGGTCACATCCATCAACAGGTAGGCCCTGGCGGCCACCTCGGGCGGCTGGGGCATCTGCATCTGGGCCGCGGCGGGCAGGACGGCCACGGCCGACAGACAGACGAACAGCACTCGGGCGAACAATCGACGCAACAACAAAACAGAATCCTTGGAAACAGAAAGAGAAAAAGCGGGAAGCGCTGCGGCCTCAGCCGCGCAGATGGCGCAACGCCAGCTCCCGCAACAGCGGCAGCTGGCCATGAAAGAAATGCCCTCCTCCCGGCACCACCAGAACCGGCAGCACCTGAGGCCGGGCCCAGTCCATCACCGCGCTCAGCGGGACGGTGTCGTCCTGCTCGCCGTGAATGACCAGCGTGCGGCTGTGGAGTTCCGTCGGCACGGGCGCCACATCGAACCGGCTGGCCGCCGTGCCCACCAGCAGCAGACGGCACAGCTCGCGCTCAGGCGCCAGCCGGGCGGCAGCGTGGCTGGTGACAAACGCCCCGAACGAGAAACCGGCCAGCACCAGCGGCCCCGCCGGGGCCTGGGCCGCCACCACCGACAGCAGGTCCTCGCACTCACCCCGGCCCTCGTCGTAGCTGCCGCCGCTTCGGCCGACGCCGCGGAAGTTGAAGCGGACCGCCGTCAGGCCAGCCAACACGCAGGCCCGGGCCAGCGTCTGTACCACCTTGTTCGACAAGGTGCCGCCGTGCAGGGGGTGTGGGTGGGCGATGACCGCCACCCCGCTGGCGGAGCCATCCGGGCGGTCGATGGCGATCTCCAGGGGTCCGGCCGGACCCTCCTGCATCAGGTAGTCGGTCTGGGCATTCATGGGCAAGCTTCCGGCTGCAATAGGTGGCACGCTGGCGCACGCCAGGGCACCGGGCCAAGGGGAGAATCAGCGCCCGACGTCGGATGGCGTCACCAGACGCTGCACGACCACGCCATCACGCAGGTGGGATTGGACGATTTCGTCGATGTCGGCTTCATCGACGTAGCTGTACCAGACCGCTTCGGGGTACACGACCGCAATCGGACCACCGGCGCACCGGTCCAGGCAACCCGCCTTGTTCACGCGCACCTTGCCCTGACCCAGCAGCCCCGCGGCTTTCGCCTGGGACTTGCAGCGGTCGAAGGCGGCCTGTGCCCGGTGGGTCGCGCAGCACGCTTCTCCCTTGTCGCGCTGGTTCAGGCAGAAGAAGATGTGGCGCTCGTAATACGACTTGTTTTCAGGCATGCCCCGATTTTAGGCGCCCGGGCGACCCAAGGGCCGCCGCGCCACGGCACCCAGCCCAAATAGAAGCGCAGCGAACGGCCAGAGCCAGCCCAGCCACTGCGAGAGCCCGTGGAAGCGGATGAAGCGCCCCTGCTCCCAGAGCGCCAGCGACTGGGCGAAGTACGGACTGGCCGGCGCCCGGTTGAGCAGGCTGAGCGCCACCGCCAGGCACAGCAGCATGGCGACGAGGCACATGCGCGGCGGCAGGCGCAGCATCGACAGGCCCACCAGCACCGCCAGGCCCAGCCCCAAGACCGCAGGCGGACTCAACCAGGCCCAGGCGTTGTGGGGGCCATACGTCAGAGCGGACGAGAGACCGGCCATGCCGAACGCCACCGCGAACAGGAGCGCACCGAACACCGCCCGGCGCGAGCCAGTGCGCAGGTCGGCGAACCCCATGAGCAGCGGCGCCAGCAGGCCCAGCGCGACACAGAAGGCCTCGCCCAGCGGGCTCAGGGGCGACGGATCGGCCAGGCCGCGCGGCAGCCAGGCCTGGAACGGTGTCCCCACCACGAGCAGGTGCAGACCCGCCTCCAGGCGCTCGGCCACCTGGCCGAGGCCAAAAGGCACCGGCACCGGGTACAGAAGGGCCAAGGGCCACAACGCCAGCAACACCAGGCCGCCGCCGGCGCCCGGCACGAACCAGTGGGCACGCAACGCACTCCAGCGGCGCAACCCGCCCGCGCGCTCCAGTGCCCAGGCGGTGCTGGCCCCGATCACCGTGCCCAGGGCGTTCATGGCGAAGTCCACGTTCGAGGGCACGCGCGTGGGCAGGTGGTTCTGCAGCGTCTCGACCGTCAGCGACAACAGCACCCCCAACCCGACCGCCATCGGCCAGGCGAACCGCGGGTGATCGGACCGCAACCACGCCAGCGCCAGCAGAAAGCCCAACGGGGCGTAGCCGATCAGGTTGGCGCCCACGTCAAAACCCGTCCAGTACTGCGGCAAGGGTGCGAACAGGAAAGCCAGCGGCGCCACACCTTGCACGCGCCAGCCGGTGAAGGGGTAGAGACTGGCGTAGACGATCAGGCCCGCGAACAGCAAGGCCAGCGGCCACGCGGCGGATCGGGCGTTCAAGGCGTCAGAACGGCTTGAGCACCACCAGCAGGACGACCACCACCAGCATGATCACCGGCGCCTCGTTGAACCAGCGGTACCAGACATGGCCGCGCCGGTTCTCCCCGCGCTCGAACTGGCGCAACAGGCGGCCGCAGGTGTGGTGGTAGCCCAGGATGAGCAGCACGACCGTGAGCTTGGCGTGCATCCAGCCATTGCCGGGGCCCCAGCCAAAACCCCAGCCCACCGGCGCCGGCACCCACATCCACAAACCCAGCGCCAGGGCTGGCACCGCCAGGATCGTGGTGAAGCGCATGAGCTTGCGGGCCATGAGCAGCAACCGCTGGCGCTCGGCCACGCTCTCGGGCGGCACCATCGCGAGGTTCACGAAGATGCGGGGCAGGTAGAACAGACCAGCGAACCAGCTGGCGACGAAGACGATGTGAAAGGCTTTGACCCAGAGCATGCCGGGCAGTGTAGCCCCGGGACGGGTCCGCCCTTTCTGTCCCTCGCATCCCCGCCATTCACACGGACGTTTCACCAGGCCGCGAGGCAAAAAAAACCCGGCGCGAGGCCGGGTTGGGAAAGCCTTTTTGCTGTCACACACCAAGGCACCCGCTCAGGGAGGAAAAGCGGGGAGGCCCTTTCGGGCACTCAGGCGAAATGGTACACGAGCGGACGCCCCACACCGCGATGTGCATTGTGATTTTTGATGCTTTGATCACTTTGCCAGCAAAACGCGGCCTTACATCACACCGGCGTTGTGCCATCCGCACGTCCACGGGCATGCACCCGTCTTTGCCACAATAGGCCCATGCACACCCCAGCCCCCTATCCCCTCGCCCGCCCGCGACGCCTGCGCCGCGACGCCTTCACCCGCGCCCTGGTGCGTGAACATCAGCTGACGCCGTCGGACCTGATCTACCCCGTGTTCGTGCTCGACGGCCAGAACAGGCGCGAGGCGGTGGGCTCCATGCCCGGCGTGGAACGCCTCAGCCTGGACCTGCTGCTGCCGGTGGCCGAGGACTGCGTGGCGCTCGGCATCCCGGTGATGGCGCTGTTTCCGGTGATCGACCAGTCACTCAAGACACCGGACGGCCAGGAGGCGCTGAACCCCGACGGGCTGGTGCCGCGCGTGGTGCGCGAACTCAAAGCCCGCTTCCCGCAACTCGGCGTGATGACCGACGTGGCGCTGGACCCCTTCACCAGCCACGGCCAGGACGGCGTGCTGGACGATCACAACTACATCCTGAACGACCCGACGGTGGAGATCCTGGTGCAGCAGGCGCTGACCCAGGCCGAAGCCGGCGTGGACATCGTGGCGCCCAGCGACATGATGGACGGCCGCATCCGCGCCATCCGCCAGGCGCTGGAAGCCAAGGGCCTGGTGCACACGCGCATCATGGCCTACAGCGCCAAATACGCCAGCGCCTTCTACGGCCCGTTCCGCGACGCCGTGGGCTCGGCCGCCAACCTAGGCAAGGCCGACAAGAAGGCCTACCAGATGGACCCCGGCAACAGCAACGAAGCCCTGCGCGAGGTGGCGCTGGACCTGGCCGAGGGCGCCGACATGGTGATGGTCAAGCCCGGCATGCCCTACCTGGACATCGTGCGCCGCGTGAAGGACGAGTTCGCCGTGCCAACCTTTGCCTACCAGGTGAGCGGCGAGTACGCGATGCTCAAGGCCGCGGCGCAGAACGGCTGGCTCGACCACGACGCCGTGATGATGGAAAGCCTGCTGGCCTTCAAGCGCGCCGGTGCCGACGGCGTGCTGACCTACTTCGCCCGCGACGCGGCCCGCCTGCTGCGCGGCTGAGCCGGCGCATGCGCTGCTTTCACATCCAGCCGGGCGGGGTGCGCGAGGACGCTGCCTGGCCGACGGCACCGCCCGACCAGGGCTTCTTGTGGGTGGCATGTGAACGCGACGAGTTGCGCACCGCCCTGCCCGCGGTACACGCCAGCCTGCAGGCCTGCGCCGGCGTGACGCTGGTGGACCTGCACGTCTCGGACCTGCTCAACCCGCAGCTGCCTTCGCACTACGACTACACCTCGCAATACGACCTGCTGGTGTTCCGGCGCCTGGCCAACGGGCTGGGCGAGCGGCTGACCTCGGATGTCACGCCTGCCGCCGCAGCCGCGCCGGGCAAGCCCGGCACACCGGACGCAATGTCGGTGCTGCAGGCGATGGACACCAGCCCGGTGGGCTTTGCGGTGTTCGACCGGGTGCTGCTCACCGTGCACCCGCCGGGCTGCGCCGTGCTGGCGTACCACGCCCGACGCCTGCTCAGCGCCAGCGGCACGGGCACCCGGGCGGCGGACGCCCAGCTGCCACTGGGGCCCGCCGACCTGATGCTGCGGGTGGTCAACCACATGGTGGACGGCTTCCTGGCGCTGCGACGCGAACTGACCAACCAGCTCGACCACTGGCAGACCGCCCTGCTCCACCCCAAGGCCCGGTTCAACGACTGGAGCGCCCTGCTGGACGCTCGCACCTCGCTGCACCAGCTGGACCAGATCTGCGAGGACCAGCACGGCGCGATCCAGAACTGGATCGAGGCACTGGAAGACTGGGAAGTGCGCGAGGACGGCAGCCACCACTTTGGCGGGCACCGCGGGCTGGACCTGCTCCAGGTGCGCAGCCGCGACGTGCTGGAGCACATCGAGCGGGTGACGCGCCATGTGCGCCGGCTGGAGCAGAACGTGGAGACGGCGGTGCAGATGCATTTTTCGGTGCAGGGCAACCGCACCAACGACATCATGCGCACGCTCACGGCGCTGACCGCCATCTTCCTGCCGCTGAACCTGATCGCCGGCATTTTCGGCATGAACTTCGAGTTCATCCCCTTCCTGCACCTGGAAACCGGCTTCTGGTGGGCCATGGGCACCATGGCGCTGATCGCGGTGCTGCTCAGCGCGCTGTTCTGGCGCAAGCGCTACCTGGCGCGCAGCGCACGCTGAGCGTGACCGACAGGCGCCCGGTCAGACAAAGGGCGGGCTCAGGCCCTCGTTGGCCAGCACGCGCTGCACCGCCGGGCGCTCCAGCATGCGCTGCAGATAGACACCCATGCAGCGCCGCTCCCGGGCCGGCGCCTGGGCGAAATCACGCGTCCAGCGGCACAGGGTGAACACATAGGGATCGAGCGCGCTGTAGGCCTGGCCCTGGAACCACGGGCCGCCGTGCCGGGCCATCTCATGGTCGAGCTGGCGCAGCAGCTGGTGCACACGGGTCTCGGCGTGCTTGCGCACCTCGGCGGCCCCCGCGAGGTTGCCGGCGTTGACCCAGCGCTCAGGATAGAAATACACCAGCAGCGTGCTCTGCAGGGTGTTGGTCAGCCACATCAGCCACTTGTAGAAGTGCGCCCGCTCGGGCGTGGCCAGCGGGGGCGCCAGCTGCGCGTCGGGGTGCATGTCGCACAGGTGCAGGCAGATGGCCGCGGTCTCATACAGCACCAGGTCGCCGTCGGTGAGCACGGGGATCAGGCCATTCGGGTTGAGCCGCAGGTAGGCCGTGGTCTTGTGGATGTCCTGGTTGCGGTCCACCAGGACGCGTTCATAGGGCACGCCCAGTTCTTCCAGAACGATGTGTGGCACCATGCTGGCGGTGCTGGGGTAGTGGTGCAACTGGATCATGTTCAGTGGGTGGGGGTGGGCAGGCCGAAGAGCCCGGCCGCATTGTCCCAGGCAATGCGCCGGGCCACGTCGGGCGGCAAGCCGCCGAGCCAGCGCCGGTAGCCCTGCATCAGGTCGCCGTAATACAGCCACCGCTGGTTCACCCAGGTGTCGGAGCCGATCATGAAGCGGCCCGGGTACGCCAGCAGCAGTGCGCGCCATTCGGGGCAGAGCTGACCGCCCTCGCAGGTGAGGCCGGGGCGGTACGACAACTCGCCCATGAGACCCGGGTACCGGTCCAGCAAGGCGGCCACACGCGCCACCGGGGTGCCGCCAATGCCGGTGTGAGCCCAGATCAGCACCGGCGCCCGGGCGGACTGCCCGGCGGCGCCGGCTGCGGCGTGCAACATGAGCGCATCAATCGCCACGTCGTCCACATGCGCGAGTACCGCCAGGCCTTGCTCAGCCGCCAGGGCCATCAACTGCTGTGCCACCGGGCCATTGGCGTTGGCGCTGTCGTAGAGGTGGAATTCGCCCAGGCCGCGGTAGGGGCCGGCCGGCGTGCCGCGGTGCAGTTCGGCCTGCACCATGTCCCTGATGCTGGGGTCGCGGAACCAGTTGTTGACATCGGCCCGGTCGCGGTAGAGGCGCACGAAGGGCACCACCGTCACCCCGGCGGCGCGGGTCTGCTCGCGCGCGGTGGCCAGCGCCAGCGTGCCGTCGTTGGGGCGTGAATTGGCCAGCACGGCCCGCACACCGCTGGCCTGCATGCGCGCCAGCACATCGGCCAGCGGGTGCGGGCAACCCGGGTCGGGGGCATCGTGCACGCAGGCTTCGTCGTTGTAGTGCAGGTGGGCGTCGAACAGTGGGCCCTGGTAGTCGGCGGCGGCCGCTGCCGGGGCGCACCAGCCCATCACCAGCGCGGCGAGCGCGGCCGCCCAGCCCCCTGTCCTGCGTGCGGCACGGCCCGCCATGGCTCACGCCAGGTGCTGGTCGAAGAAGGCGAGCGTGCGCTGGCGCGCCAGGCGCGCGGCCGCTTCGTCAAAGGAGCCGCGCTGGTCGCAATTGAAGCCATGGTTCGCGGCGTACACCTGCACCTCCACCGTCGGCTGAACACCCTTGAAACGCTCCACCGAGTCGAGCGGAATCCAGTGGTCCTGGTCGCCAAAATGGGCCAGCACCGGCACCTTGGGCGCGCGGATCGATTCGGCCTCGCTGGTCATGCCGCCGCCGTAGTAGGGCACGGCGGCCGACAGGCCGTTCAACTCGCAGGCGGCGCGCCAGGTGAGCAGGCCGCCCCAGCAGTAGCCGACGATGCCGACCTTGCCGGCCTGCGCCGCGTGGTCGATGGCAGCCTGGATGTCCTGCATCACGCCGGGCGGTGGCAGCGCTTCCACGGCGGTCTTGAGCGCAAAGCCGCGGCCCATGTCGGCCTCGGTGTAGCCCAGTTCGACACCCGCCTCCACGCGGTGGAAAGTGGACGGCGCCACCACGAAGTAGCCCTCGGCCGCGTAGCCGTCGGCCACCGAACGGATGTGCGAATTCACCCCGAAAATTTCCTGCAGCACGACCAGGCCGGCCTTGGGCGTGCCGGCCGGCGTGGCCACGTAAGCGGGAAAGCGCGCGCCATTGGCGGCGGTGAGTTCGACAAACTGACCCATGTGACAAGTCTCCTGATGTGTTCAACGGAAAAAAGGGGGAAAGGCTTCAGGCCAGCAAGCGGCGTTCGACGAAATCGAGCCGGTCCTGGCCCCAGAACAGCTCGCCGTCGACCACGTAACTGGGCGCGCCGAACACGCCCGCTTCCAGGGCCAGGCGGGTGTTCTGCACATAGGCGGCCTGCGTGGCGTCGTCGTGCGACTGCTCCAGCCGCTCCGGGTTCAGGCCGCACTCGCCCAGCAGCGCCCGCAGCGCCACGGCGTCGGCAATGTCGCGCTCCTCTGCCCACACCGCGCGGGTCACGGCACCGGTCAGGCGCAGGGCCGCGTCGGTGCCGTCGTGCATGGCCACGGCCGTGATCAGCAGCGCGGCCGGGTCGCCGGGCACCGGGAAGTGCTGCGGGTGCAGGTTCAGGGGCAGGCCCAGCGCCTCGCTGTAACGGCGCAGCTCGTGCAGGCGGTAGGCCTGGCGCTGCGGTGCCCGCTGCGGCAGGGGCAGGCCGCCAGTGAGCGGAAAAATGTGTCCCAGGTCCATCGGACGCACGTTCACCTGAGCGCCGGTTCGGCGCACCAGCTCTTCGAAGCGGGCATGGCCCAGGTAGACCCAGGGGCTCTGGGGGGCAAGGTAGTAGTCGACTGTGTGACGCATGGGTGTCTCCTGGCGCTGTTGTAATGGATTCTGCCGTTGCGCAACGACGGCATGTTGTAAGCGATGCGTCCACTTTATGCGGGAGGCGGGTGATGGACAAGGTGCACAACCAGGTGTTGCTGGTGACAGGCGGCGGGCGCGGCATTGGCGCGGCCACCGCGCGGCTGGCGGCGCAGCAGGGCTGGACGGTGGCAGTGAACTACGCGGCGAATTCGCTGGCGGCCGACGAGGTGGTGCGCAGCATCCGCGCAGCCGGCGGCACGGCCATGGCGGTGCAGGCCGACGTGGCCGATGAAGAACAGGTACTCGCCATGTTCCGGCGCATCGACGCCAAGCTCGGGCCGCTGGGCGGGCTGGTGAACAACGCCGGCGTGGTGGACGTGAGCGCCCGCGTCGACGAAATGAGCATGACGCGCTGGCGTCGCATGTTCGACATCAACGTGCTGGGCTCGATGCTCTGTGCCCGGGAAGCGGTGCGCCGCATGAGCACGCGCCACGGCGGCGCGGGCGGCAGCATCGTCAACCTCTCCAGCGCCGCGTCCCGCCTGGGCTCGCCCGGCCAGTATGTGGACTACGCGGCGGCCAAGGGCGCCATCGACGCCTTCACCATCGGCCTGGCCAAGGAAGTGGCGGCCGAAGGCATCCGCGTGAACGCGGTGCGCCCCGGACTGATCGACACCGAGATCCACGCCTCGGGTGGCCTGCCCGACCGGGTGCGCGACCTGCAGCACCTTGTACCCATGCAGCGCGGCGGCACGGCCGACGAGGTGGCGCAGGCCATCGTCTGGCTGCTCTCGCCCGCCGCCAGTTACACCACCATGAGCCTGCTGGATGTTTCCGGCGGGCGCTGAACAGGAGCCCCACATGACCGCCACCACCCCTGAACAAAGCCCGCACATCACCATCTGGTGGGAAGACCTGGCCGTCGGCCAGGTGCGCGACCTGGGCAGTCTCTCGCCCACGCGCGAAGAGATCATTGCCTTCGCCTCGCAGTTCGATCCGCAGCCCTTCCACCTCAGCGACGAGGCCGGCAAAGCCTCGGTGTTCGGGGGATTGAGCGCCAGCGGCTGGCACACCTGCGCCATGGCCATGCGGCTGATGGTGACGAACTTTTTGCACGAAACCTCCAGCCTGGGCTCGCCCGGCCTGGAGAGCCTGAAGTGGACCAAGCCGGTCTACCCGGGCGACGTGCTGCGCCTGCAGCACACCATCACCGAGAAGCGGTCCATGAGCAAGCGGCCCGACGTGGGCCTGGTGCGCACGATCTGGGAAATGTTCAACCAGCACGGCGACAAGGTGCTGCACATGGAGGGATACGGCATGTTCCGCAAACGGGCGCCCGGTACGCCAGTCGACGCGTGAATGCCCCCTGAATTCCGCGCCCGCGAAGGGCCACCGCGGGAACACCTGGTGTGGCATGGGCGTTGCCATGCCCCACAATCCGCGGCATGGATTTCAAGCCCCTCATCACGCTGCTCGCCATCGTCAACCCGCTGGCGATCGTGCCCTTTTTCATTCATTACACGCAGGGTTTCTCGGCGCGCCAGCGCCGGCGCACGGTGCTGATCTCGTCCTTCAGCGCGTTCGCCGTCATCGCCACCTGCGCCATCATCGGCCTGCAGATCCTGGAGTTCTTCGGCATCTCGCTCGCCAGCTTCCAGGTGGGCGGCGGCATGCTGCTGCTGACCTCGGCCCTGGCCATGCTGAACGCGCAGCCGGCCGAGGCCAAGACCACGCAGGGCGAGGTGGACGACGCCTCGGCCCGCGCGTCCATCGCCGTGGTGCCGCTGACCATTCCGCTGCTCACCGGGCCGGCCACCATGTCCACCGTGGTGATCTACGCCGACCAGGCGCAATCCTTCCTGCAGCACGCCGCGCTGGTGGGTTACGGCGTGGTGATCGCGCTGGCCACGGCCGTGTGCTTCACGCTGGCCCAGCCGATCTCGAAGGCGCTGGGCCAGACCGGCATCAACGTGATGACCCGTCTCATGGGCCTGATCCTCGCGGCCCTGGCGGTGGAGGTGATGGCCACCGGCCTGGTCAAACTGTTCCCGGCGCTGGGCTGAGGCGGCAACGGCCGCAGCCCGAGCGGCCGCGGATCAGCGGGCCTTCTGCGCTTCGGCGCGGAACTCGGCCAGCACGGCGCGCGCGTTCTTGAGGCCACGCGCCTCGGCCGCGGCCACCCAGCGGTCTTCCAGCGCGGCCTGCTTGGCCTTCACCTCGTTCACGAACGCCTCATTGGCCATCTGGCGCTGCACGCCGGTCTGTTTCTGGATCTCGCGCGAGGCGGCGTCGGTGCGGTCCCAGCCGGCGGCGAACAGGCGCGTGGCGGCTTCGCCCGAAACGCGGTCGATCACGGCGCGCTCTTCGGGCTTGAGGCTGTTGTACTTGGCCTGGTTCATCATGAAGACGAAGCTGGTGTTGTAGAGGCCGCCCGGGAAGGTGGTGGCGTACTTGACCATGCCCAGGCGCATGGACTGCAGCGACTCGTCCGGGAAGAAGGTGCCGTCCATCACGCCGGTGGACAGCAGTTCGAACGAGTCGGTGGCCGGCTTCAGGGTGGTGTTCCAGCCCATCAGCTTGGTCAGTTCGTTGATGTTGCCCCCGCCGATGCGGAACTTGAGCTTGGCGGCATCGGCCGCGCTCGTGACCGGCTGCTTCACCGTGAAGATGATGCCGGGGCCATGGGTGAACACGCCCAGCACCTTCACGCCGCGGTGCTCGCCCAGCGGAGCGAAGTACTTGTCGTAAATGCGCTGGTAGGCCAGGCTGGTGGCCATGGACGAGTCGCCCAGGAACGGAAACTCGGCCACCTGCGTGAAGACGAAGCGGCCCGGCGTGTAGCCGTCCACCGTGTAGGACACGTCGGCCAGGCCGTCGCGCACCGCGTCGAACGTACCGGGTGGCGCCGACACGGCCTTGGGCAGCAGGTTGCACTTGACGCTGCCGTTGGTGCCCTTCTCCACCGCCTCGCACCACTGGTTCTGGGCCACGGTGGCGCCGTGCGAGGGCGGCAGCCAGGTGGACACGGACAGCACGGTCTGGGCCTGCGCCAGCGAGGCGCTGGCGAGCAGGGCCGCCGCCGCGACGGCGCGCAGGGTCATGGTGGGGTTCGGGGTCATGGTATGTCTCCTGTTATCGGTGGGTGGATGCGGGAACGGATGCGCTGGCGCAGGCCGCGGCCTGCTCGGCCTTGACCCGGCCTTCCAGCAGGCGGCGGAACTGGATGAGTGCAGCATCCATGGCCAGCGGCAGCATGGGCAGGCCGGGGTTGAGCGCGATGGTGCGGTACTGCGCCGAGATCATGTCGCGGTCTTCGTTGAAGGCCACAAGCAGGCTGTTGAAGATGCTGTCGGTGACGCTGTCGTCGCCCTCGTCGCTGGGGTGCGATTGCTGGAAGAAGTAGTGCGTGCTGTGCTCGGTTTCGGGCGTGAGGGTCTGGCAGCTGTGCAGCCGCACCGATGGGCCGCCGTCGTCGGGTGTCGTGCCGGTGGGCCGCCCGCCGGAGTGCATGAGCAGGGTGCCGGGCAGCAGGAATTCGTAGTCGAACCAGCGGTCCAGGTGGGTGTCGAAATCGCGGAAGCGGCGGTAGAAGGGCGGCGGCGGCACGTTCGGCACATGGCGGCTGACCCGGATGCCGATCTGCGGCCAGTCGGCGGTGGCGCCCGGCACGGGCGCGATGGTCGGGCGCGCCTGGGCAATCTCGGTGGAGCCGCCCAGCGTCTTCTCATGCACGTAGCTCAGGTGCGAGAAATCCAGCAGGTTGTCGCAAATCAGCAGGTAAGGCGTGTCGTAGTGCAGGTAGCCCGGCTTGTGCTTCCATTGCGGGCTCTCGCAGGAGAAGTTGTCGGGCAGCAGGGCGGGGTCGGCCTTTGCCGGGTCGCCCATCCAGATGAAGACCCAGTTGTTCTTCTGCACCACCGGGTAGCTGCGCACGCGCGCCTTGGCCGGCACGATGGGAATGCCCGGCGCTTCCACACAGGCGCCCGCCGGGTCGAATTTCAGGCCGTGGTAGCCGCAGCGCACGCAGTCGCCTTCGCGCCGGCCCTTGGAGAGCGGCGCGTGGCGGTGGCAGCAGCGGTCTTCCAGGGCCACGATGGCGCCCGCCGCGGTGCGGTACACCAGCACCGGCTCGTTGAGCACGGTGCGGGTGAAGAGTTCGCTTGATTTCGCCGGGGGAATCTCATGCCCCCAGGCAATGACGTACCAGCAGTTGCGCAGCCACATGAACCGTCTCCTTGATGACGAGGGTCATGCTAGGTCGGTGGCGGCATCCAGGCGTCCCCCTTGCGGGGGACAGACCGGGTTTTTGCCGCCCGCCGGCTCATCCCGCAGCGGCCAGCCGGGCCAGTGTGAGGCGGTTGCCGTGCAGGCCGGCATCGGCCAGCTTGAGGTAGGCGCGCTTGCGCAGAGTCAGCACGGTGGAGGGGGCGATGTCCAGATCGGCCGCGATGCCGTCGGCGCTCAAGCCGCAGGCGATGCGCGCACAGACCTCGCGCTCGCGCGCCGACAGGCGCGGCACACGCCGCGCGAGCGCCTGGCGCGCGCGCTCGATCTGAGCGGTTCGATCGCTCCCAGGAAACGCGATGCGCAAAGCCGCCTGGTGGGCCTGGCGCAGCAAGGGCGCCACCCCCAGCAGCTGCTCCACCTCGGCAGGCCGGAACAGGCCCTGGCGCTGGTCGCGGTAGAGGTGCAGGCCGTACACGCTGCCGGCTGCGGGGGCGTGCAGCAGGCTCAGGCGCTCGGTGAGCTTTTCGCGCTCGTAGATCTCGTGGCGCCAGCCCGGCACGGGCAACTCGTCGGCGCGGCAATGCATCGCCACCACCTGGGGGCCCGGCGCCTGCCCCACACGATGGGCCAGCCGCGTCACGGCATCGCTGCGGAAGTAACTGCGGCGGTAGATGGCAAAACACTCGGCCACCACGTTGCGCTCGCTGGGCTGGCTGTCGCACCCCTCCACCAGTTCGGGCGCGTCCCGGCCGAAAGCCACCAGCGACAGGTACTGCACCGGCACCACCTGGTTGACGAAGGCCAGCAGGCGAGCAGCCGAGGGCGGACCGCTGGCGATGTCCAGCAAGGCCGACGCGGCCCTGCCCGACAGCTGATGGCCGGCGGGTGGGGCGTCCAGGGTCCAGGTGACGGGCATGGTGGCTGATTGTGGGAGGGCGAACCGCCGCCGCACACCGGGCTAACCCTTGACGCGCTCCCGTCCATCTGGATAGAGGCCCAGCGTCTGCGCCTGCAGGCGGCTCAGGCCCAGCAGCGCGTCGGTGAACGGGGTTTCAACGCCGGTGAGCTGGCCGAGTTCTCGCACGGCGCCCACCAGCGCGTCCAGCTCCACCGGCTTGCGCGCTTCCACGTCTTGCAGCATGGAGGTCTTGAACGCGCCGAGCTTGAGCGTGACGGCGTGGCGGTCTTCGGGCTGCTGCTCGATGGGGATGCCGATGCGCTCGCCGATGGCCTTGGCTTCGAGCATGACGCGGGAGATGAAGCCGCGCACCAGGTCGTCGCCCAGGATGCGGTCGGTCGTGGCGCCGGTGAGGGCGCTCACCGGGTTCACCGTCATGTTGCCCCAGAGCTTGAACCAGATGTCCTTCTGGATCTGCGGTGACACGCTGGCGTTCAGCCCCGTGCGCTGCAGCAGCGCGGCCAGCGCCTCGACCCGCTCACTGCGGCCCCCGGCCGGCTCGCCCAGGATCAGGCCGTCACCGAAATGGTGGCGCACCACACCGGGCGCGTCCACCGAGCAGCTGGCGTGCACCACGCCGCCGAGCACCTGGCCGGCGGGAATGGCGCTTGCCACCACAGCGCCCGGGTCCACCGACTGCAACTGCGTGCCGGCCAGTGCGCCACCGAAGCCGTCGAGGAACCACCAGGGCACGCCGTTCATGGCGGTGAGCACGACCGTGTCGGACCCGATGAGAGGCCCGACCTGGGCCGCCACGCTGGCCAGTGCCGGCGCCTTGACGGCGATGATGACAAGGTCTTGCACGCCCAGCGCCGCGGCGTCGGACGAAGCCGTGACAGGGGCTTGCAGGCGCTGCCCGCCCAGGTGCAGTTGCAGGCCGTCGCGCTGCAGGGCGGCCAGCGTGTCGCCGCGCGCCAGCGCGCTCAGCTGGCAGCCGGCCTGGGCCAGCAGCACGCCGAGCCAGCCGCCGATGGCGCCAGCGCCGACGATGGCCACGCGTTGAAAGGCAGGTTGGATTTGAGGCTGGTCAGACATGGCGGGAATCGACAAGTGAGAGGGTGGAAACGGGGCGTATCGGCTGGGCTGGCGAGGGCTTCGACAGGCTCAGCCCGAACGGTGGGGCGGCTTGGCGGCAACGGCCGCTTATTGCCGGTAACTCGAATCGATGCGGTTGACCTGGCGCACCAGGGCGTCGAACACGTCGCGCCCGGCGCCGTGGTTCGGGTTGAACTGCAGCGCGTCGCGCGTGCACTTTTCGGCGATGGCTTCGGGCACGGGAATGGCCGCGCCGGGCCCGCCCATGCTGAAGGTGGCGAGCTGGATTTCGCAGGCGCGCTGCAGCGTCCAGAGGATGGCGAAGGTCTGCGGCAGGGTCTGGCCCCAGGCCAGCAACCCGTGGTTGCGCAGGATCACCGCCGGCTTCGCGCCGATGCTCTGCAGCACGCGCGGGCCTTCGTCGGCGTGGATGGTGATGCCCTCGAAGTCGTGGTACGCCACCATGCCGTGCAGCTGCGCGCTGTAGAAGTTGGTCTGCTGCAGGCCGTCCTTCAGGCAGGCCACGGCCACGCCGGCGGTGGTGTGCGTGTGCATCACGCAGTGCGCGCCCTCGATACCCGCGTGGAGGGTGGCGTGCACCACGAAGCCGGCCGGGTTGACGCGGTGGGACGAGCCGTCGAGCACCTCGCCCTGCAGGTTGATCTTGACCAGGTTCGAGGCCGTGACCTCGCTGTAGTGCAGGCCGAATGGGTTGATCAGGAAGGTGGCCCCCACGCTCCCCGCTGCGCGTGGTTCGCTGCCCCCCGAGGGTGCTGCCCCGCCTTGGGACGGCCCGGCGGTGGGGCGCTTGTCACCCCCACTCACGCTCTCCGGCAGCCGCAGCGTGATGTGGTTGTAGATCATTTCGGTCCAGCCCAGGTGGGCGAAGACGCGGTAGCAGGCGGCCAGCTCCAGGCGGGCGGCCCATTCGTCGGGGTGCATGCCGGCGGGTGCGGGTGGTGTGGACAGCGTGGTCATGAATCAAGGCCTTTCAGTAGGTGTTCTTCACTGCGGCATCGGGCGCGGTCTTGAAGCGCGCCAGCAGGTCGCTGGCTGCCGCCGAGAGCAGCATCGTGTCCACGCCCACCGCCACGAAGGTGGCGCCGGCTTCCAGCCACTGCCGGGCCTGTGGCTCGGCGGTGGCCAGGATGCCCGCAGCCTTGCCGGCGGCGCGGATGCGCGCAATGCCCTGCCGGATGGCGGCCTGCACGTCCGGGTGACCCGGGTTGCCGGGGTGGCCCATGGAGGCCGACAGATCGGCCGGGCCGATGAACACGCCGTCCACGCCCGGTGTGGCGGCGATGGCGTCGAGGTTGCGCAGGGCTTCCACCGTTTCAACCTGCACCAGCAGACACACCTGGGCGTTGGCCTCGTGGATGTAGTTCGGGTGGCGCTGCCAGCGCGAGGCGCGGGCCAGTGCGCTGCCCATGCCGCGGATACCGCCCTGCCCGTCGGCCTGGGGGTAGCGCATGGCCTGCACCAGCTGCGCCGCCTGCGCGGCGGTGTCCACCATGGGCACCAGGATGGTCTGCACGCCGATGTCGAGGTACTGCTTGATGAGGGCTGTCTCGCCCACCGGCACCCGCGCCACGGCCTGTGTGGGCAGCTGCGGCAGGGCGTGTCGCGCGCTGTCGAGGGCCTGCAGCTGCGTGAGGATGCTGCGCACGTCGTTGGGCGCGTGCTCGCCGTCGATCAGCAGCCAGTCGAAGCCGGCACCGGCCAGGATTTCGGCGCAGTACGGGTCGGCCAGGCCGAGCCAGAGGCCGATCTGCGGCTGGCCGGCGGCCAGCGCCTGCTTGAAGGTGTTGGTGGGGGTTTGCATGGGTCGGTCTTTCAGACGGGAAAGGTGCCTGACGGGTCAGACGAACTGGAAACGCAGGCAGCCGAGCGGGCCGTAGTCGGCCTCGAACAGATCGCCCGCCTTGGCCGCCACCGGCCGCGTGAAGCTGCCCGCGAGCACAATCTCGCCGGCCTCCAGCCGCTCGCCCCAGGGCGCGAGCTTGTTGGCCAGCCAGGCGATGCCGATGGCCGGGTCGCCCTGCACGCCGGCGGCCAGACCGGTTTCTTCGACCGCGCCGTTCTGCCGCAGGATGGCGCCGCACCAGGGGCGGTTGGTGGCGCGCGGGTCGGCACGGAAAGCCGGGTCGCCGGTGCCGATGACGATGCCCGCATTGGCCGCGTTGTCGCTGATGGTGTCGAACACCTTGCGCATCACCTTGGTGTGGCGGTCGAACTGCTCGATACGCGCATCGATGATCTCGATGGCGGGGGTGATGAAGTCGGTGGCGGCCAGCACGTCTTCGACCGTGACGTTCGGCCCGGCCAGCGGCGCCTTGAGCACGAAGGCCAGTTCCACTTCCACGCGCGGCGCGATGAAATCCGCCATCGGAATCTTCAACACCGAGCCCGCTGTGGCGGTGTAGAGCATGTCGTCGAGCAGCGTGCCGTAGTCCGGCTCGTCGATCTGGCTGCTGATCTGCATGGCGCGGCTGGTGAGGCCGATCTTGTGGCCGATGACTTGCTTGCCAGCGGCCTTTTCCAGGTCGACCCAGGCGCGGCCGATGCGGTAGCCATCCTCAATGGTCATGCCGGGGAAGCGTCTGGAGAAATGCTCGACCGGCGTGCGGGTCTGCTGGGACTGCTGCAGCTCGGCGGCGAGTTGCTGGATGAGGGTGTCGTCGAACATGGAACTCATTTCTTCTGGAACAAGGGATGCAGCGAACTGTTCTTGGCGTCGAACACCTCATGGCCTTCGTCCACTTGCACGGTGATGCCGATGGGCCGCTTCGCGAGCTGTTCGGCGAATCGTTCTTTCACGCAGGCGTTGAGCGCCTCGCCCACGCGCTGGTGCACGGTGGCGCTGCGGCCCCGGGCCATGCGCAGGTTCAGGTAGACAAAGGCGTAGTCGCTACCCAGACCGGCGGCCTCACCGGCGGCACCACCGTCGGACACGGCGTGGTGCGACGCGGGATAGGCCAGCACGCGCGTGCCGCCGGTGGGGAAGACTTGTTTGTCCTGCTCGTCGCGCACGGCGAGCATGGCGTCGCACAGCGCGCGGCACAGGCCGCCCATGTCGACGCCGCCCTCTGCCGGGGGGCGGTCGAGGTTGGGGGTGTAGAGGATGACGAGGTGGGGCATGGCAGCGTGGCGCTCAGAGACGGGAACTCACGAGGCTGAAGCCATCGGCGGTGGAGGCCTGCGCGGCGGGGATGGTCTTGCCGGTGACGGGCGTGACCGGGAACACGGCGTTGATCTGCCCCGTGCCACTGGCGCCAAAGTACGGCGTGACGACTTCGGCGCGGCCGGTGTATTCGCTCCAGCCCAGCACGCCCAGCATCATGGCGGTGTCGTGCATGAAGCCCTCGCCGTGGCCCTTGGCGGCGTACTCGGGCAGCATGCCGCAGAAGTCGGCCCACTCGCCGTTTTCCCACATCTGCACCACGCGGTGGTCCAGCGTTTCCAGGAAGGGGCTCCAGACCTTGAAGGCGAACTCGGGCGCCAGTCCGTTCTGCGCGAAGCGGTGGCTCAGGCTGCCGCTGGCGAGGAAGGCGACGGTGCCGTCGTAGTGGTCTTCCACCGCGCGGCGCATGGCCCAGCCCAGGCGCACGCTGTCGTTGAGGTAGTGCGAGGTGCACAGCGCCGAAACCGAGATGGCCTTGAACTGCTGGTCGGCGTTCATGTAGCGCATGGGCACGAGCGTGCCGTATTCTGGCTGCAGCGTGGTGGCGTGGTGGGCCAGGGTTTCGACGCCGTGCTCGTTCGCCACCTGGGCCAGCAGCTGCCCCAGTTCTGGGTTGCCCGGGAAGGCGTAGGCCATGTTGCTGATGAAGTGCGGCAGCTCGTTGCTGGTGAAGCGGCCTTGCCAGTGCGGCGCGCAGTTGAGGTGGTAACTGGCGTTGACGAGCCAGTGGCTGTCGAAGACGACGATGGTGTCCACGCCGAGTGCCTTACAACGGCGCGCGATGTCTTGATGGCCGTCGATGGCGTCTTGACGCGTGCCTTGGCGCGGACCGTCGAGTTCGCTGAGGTACATCGACGGGACGTGGGTGATCTTGCCGACCAGTGCTACTTTGCCCATGGTGTTTGTCTCCTTTGGGTTGCCTTTTCTTGGCTGACTCTTCAGCTGGCCTCTCGGCTGGCTTTTGTGGTGGAAGGCGGTGATGGCTGTCTACCTCCGCGAATGTCCCCCGGGCTTTGCTGCGCAAAACCCTCCTCCTTTACTTCGCTGCGGTAGACAGCCATCACCACCTTCTCTCGATGCGCATCGGTGCGCGAGCGTTGAATAGCTGGGAGACGTGCTTTCACGTCGTCCCCGTTTGTTGCCCTGATTAGCCCTAACGCCACGTTGGAATCAGCGCGTCCGGGTGCCCGGCGCAGCGAAGTAAAGGAGGAGGGCTTTGCGCAGCAAAGGCCGGGGGACATTCGCGGAGCCGGGCACCCGGACGCGCTGATGCCGCCCACACCGCCGAGCGAAACGCAAGCCAACACCTCACACGCCCCAATGCGGAATGTGGTGTGACCCGAGCGACACCGCCACGTTCTTCGGTTCCAGAAAAACCTCGTAACTCCAGGTTCCACCCTCGCGCCCCGTGCCGCTGGCTTTCGTCCCACCAAACGGCTGCCGCAAATCGCGCACGTTCTGCGAGTTCACGAAACACATGCCCGCTTCCACCGCCGCGGCCACCCGGTGCGCGCGGCCGATGTTCTCGGTCCACACGTAGCTCGACAGACCGTACTGGATGTCATTGGCCAGCTCGATCGCGTGCGCCTCGTCGCGGAACGGAATCAGGCACGCCACCGGGCCGAAAATTTCCTCCTGCGCAATGCGCATGCGGTTGTCCACATCGGCAAACACCGTCGGCCACACGAAGTTGCCTGCGCGCACATGGGCGGGCAGCTCGGCCGCGTACGAAGGCCGGTCCAGCCCGCCGCACAACAGCGTGGCGCCCTCCTTCGGGCCCAATTCGATGTAGCTGCGCACCTTCGCCAGATGCCCCTGGCTGATCATCGGACCGATGATGGTCTTCTCGTCCTGCGGGTCGCCCACGGTGATGCGCTTCGCCCGCTCGGCGAACTTTGCCGCGAAGTCGGCGTAGATGCTCTGCTGCACCAGGATGCGGCTGCCCGCGGTGCAGCGCTCGCCGTTGTTGCTGAAGATCATGAACAGCGCGGCGTCCAGCGCGCGGTCCAGATCCGCATCGTCGAAGACCACGAACGGACTCTTGCCGCCCAGCTCCATGCTGAACTTCTTCAACCCCGCGCTCTGCACGATGCGGTTGCCGGTGGCGGTGGAGCCGGTGAACGAGATGGCGCGCACGTCCGGGTGCGAGCACAGCGGTTCGCCCGCTTCCTTGCCAAAGCCATGGACGATGTTGAGCACGCCCGCGGGAATACCCGCCTCCAGCGCCAGTTCTCCCAGGCGCGCCGCGGTCATGGGCGACAGTTCGCTCATCTTCAGCACCGCCGTGTTGCCGAACGCGAGACACGGCGCAACCTTCCAGGTGGCCGTCATGAACGGCACGTTCCACGGGCTGATGAGCGCGCACACGCCCACCGGGTGGAACAGCGTGTAATTCAGGTGCGTGGGCGTGGGGTAGGTGTGGCCGTCCACGCGGGTGCACATCTCAGCGAAGTAAGTGAAGTTGTCGGCCGCGCGCGGCACCAGCTGCTTGCCGGTCTGCGAGATGGTCTGGCCGGTGTCGTCGGTCTCGGTGCGCGCAATCTCGGGCACATGCTGTGCGATCAACTCGCCCAGCGCGCGGATCTTCTTCGCGCGCTCGGTGGCGGGCAGGCCGGCCCAGGCGGGGAAGGCGTCTTTGGCGGCCTGCACGGCGGCGTTGACTTCTTGCGTGCCGCCCGCGGCGACCTCGGCCAGCACGCTTTGCGTGGCGGGGTTGATGGTTTCGAAATACTCGGCGCCTTCGACGCTTTTGCCGTTGATGAGGTGGTTCGTTTTCATGGAAGGACTTTCTCCGGCTTGACCGCAAAAGGGGTCAGAGCCCGATTTCGTTGGAAGATGTTTTTCGCCGATGGGATCGCGGTCCTGAATCGGGATCTGACCCCGTTTGCTCTACTTTGGAAAATAGGGGTCAGATTCCGATTTCGCTCCGTCTTGAATTGGAGTCAAACCTCGTTCCCCGTTTGCTGTGACGCCCTTTGCGTCACCGGTTGTCCCACTGTGATGGTGTTGACCAGCTCGCCGATGCCTTCGATGGACGTGACGATCACGTCGCCCGGCTGGCAGTCCACCACGCCGTCGGGCGTGCCGGTGAGGATCATGTCGCCGGGCATCAGGGTCATAAAACGGCTGAAGTATTCGATCAGCGTGGGCACGTCGAAGACCATGTCGGCGGTGCTGCCCTGCTGCGTCACGCGGCCGTTCACCGTGGTGCGCAGCGTCAGCGCCTGTGGGTCGGGCACATCGGCCGCATCCACCAGCCAGGGGCCGATGGGGGTGCAGGTGTCGCGGTTCTTCACGCGCAGGTTGGGGCGGTACCAGTTCTCCAGGTAGTCGCGGATGGCGTAGTCGTTGGCCACGGTGTAGCCAGCCACGAAGTCCAGCGCGTCGGCCTTTTTCACGCGCTTGGCGGGCTTGCCGATCACCACCGCCAGCTCACATTCGTAGTGCATGAACTGCACGCCGTCAGGCCGCACGGTGTGGGCGCGGTGGCCGATCAGCGAGGCCTCGCCCTTCACAAAAGCCAGCGGCTCGTCGGGCGCCTTGAAGGCGAGTTCCTTCGCGTGGTCGGCGTAGTTCAGGCCCAGGGCCAGCACGGTGCGCGGACGGTCGATGGGCGCCAGCGGCGGCAGCCAGACCACCTCGTCAAAACCGACGCGCCGGCCCTGGAAGGCTGGCGTGAGCAGTTCCAGCTGGCCGTCGGCCTCGATGGCGTCGTGGACCGCGCCGGCCCAGGCGATGCGGGCTCGCTTCATCACGGTGGCGCCATCACGCCCGGCGCCGACGCCTGCTCGCTGCCCGCGCAATGGCGCGCGCCCGATGGAGGGAGGCCCGGCATCGGGCATTTCCTGCACGAAAGGGTTGTGCAGCGGGGCGAAGCCGGCGGCACGGATCTCCACCGTGTCGCCCGCGCTGGCCCGCACGCGGCTGCCGTCGGGCAGGCAGTCGGTGCCGAGCATGAGCACGTCGCCCGGCTGCAGCGTCATGAACTCGGTCACGTCGGCCAGCAGCGTGGCGGCGTCGCGCACCAGATCGCGCAGGTGCACGGTCTGCCGCCATTCGCCGTTGATGTGGAGCTCCAGTGCGAGCGACGACAGGCCGTCCAGACCGCCGAGTGCGGCCAGCGGCACGCAGGCCGGGCCCAGGCCGAGGAAGCCGTCCACACAGCGGTGCTTCACCGGCGGGCGGTAGTAGCTGTCGTGCGGAATCGCCACGTCGTTGAGCAGCACACAGCCCGCCACGGTGAGGCCGGCGCCCGGCGCTTGCGCGGGGTCGGACGCGCCCACCACCAGCCCCAGCGTGGCGCTCACGTCCACCTGCGCCACGCCCGGCGGCAAGGCGATGGCTCCGCCGGCGGGCGTGAAGGTGTTGGCGGTCTTGATGTAGAGCACGGGCGCGCGGGGCGCGCCTTTGTAGGGCGCCTCCGGCATGCGCGACGCCCACAGCGCGTGTTCGCGCTCGAAGTTGAGCAGGCTGCCGTAAACGGTGCCGCGTGGCATGAAATGGGTGGTCTCTGGGAGGTTCACGGGTGGTCTCTCATTCGATGTCGTCGGCCGGCGCGCAGGCGGTGGCGTCGTGGGCCGCGTCGGGCTGCTCCAGCGCGATCACGTCGTCCAGCAGCGCATAGAGCTGGGCCAGCCGCTCCGCGCCCAGCCGTTCCTCCATCCAGGCGTAATGCGCTTCGATGGTTTCGGACAGGCTCTGCACCAGTGCCAGCCCGGCCTCGGTGGCCCGCACCACAGTGCGCCGCGCGTCTTGCGGGCAGCGGGCGCGGTGGATGAGGCCGTCGCGCTCCATGCGCGAGAGCACGCCGGTGAGGCTGGGGCCGAGCAGAAAGGCCTCGCGCGCCACACGGCCGGTTTCCACGCCGCCGGGCTGCTGCGCGTGTTCGCCCAGCACGCGCAGCACGCGCCATTGCTGGTCCGACAGGCCGTGCCCGCGCAGGCTGGGCCGCGTGTGCAGCATCACCGCCTCGCGCGCTTCGAGCAGCAGGCGGGGCAGGTTGCGGTGGATGAAGGGGGTGGTCTGGTCCATTTATTTAATATGTTAAATGATTTCAAAACCACCGCGTTTGCGGGTAAACCCGCAGTGCGCAGCGGAGCCGCCCACCGGGTGACAATCCGCCCCATGAACACCCTGACCTCACTGCTGGGCACCGAGTGGCCCCTCATCCAGGCGCCCATGGCGGGCTCGCAAGGCACGGCGCTGGCGCTGGCCGTTTGCGAAGCCGGCGGCCTGGGCTCCTTGCCCGCCGCCCTGCTCGCGCCCGACGCGCTGGAACGCGAACTCGCCGTGCTGCAGGCGGGCACGCAGCGGCCCTACAACGTCAACTTTTTCTGCCACACACCGCCAGTGCCCGACGCCGCGCAGGACGCGGCCTGGCGCGCCGCCCTGGCGCCCTTCTACGCCGAGGCCGGGCTGGACCTGTCGACCATCGCCGCCGGCCCCGGCCGGGTACCCTTCAGTCACGAGGCCGCCGACGTCCTGGAGCGCTTTCGCCCCGCCGTGGTGAGCTTCCACTTTGGCCTGCCGGCCCCCGATCTGCTGGCGCGCGTGAAAGCCTGGGGCAGCGTGGTGCTGTCGAGTGCCACGACGGTGGCCGAAGGGCGCTGGCTGCAGGCCCGTGGGGTAGATGCGGTGATCGCCCAAGGGCTGGAGGCCGGCGGGCACCGCGGCCTGTTCCTGCTGGACACCAGCGCCCACCCGGCCGCAGCGCCCGAATCGGCACCCGACTGGGCCGATGCCCTGAGCACACAACTCGGCACCCTAGCCCTGGTGCCGCAGCTGGTGGCCGCGCTCGATGTGCCGGTGGTCGCGGCAGGCGGCATCGCCGACGCAGCCGGCGTGCGCGCCGCCAGGGCGCTGGGCGCCGCCGGCGTGCAGGTGGGCACGGCCTACCTGTGCTGCCCCGAAGCGACCACCAGCGCCGTGCACCGCGCCGCGCTGCAGAGCGAAGCCGCGGCGCACACGGCACTGACCCGCCTGTTCAGCGGCCGCCCGGCGCGCGGCATCGTGAACCGGGTGATGCGCGAACTAGGGGCCCTGAACCCCGCCGCCCCAGCCTTCCCGCTGGCCACGGCCGGCATGGCGCCGCTGCGCGCCCACTGGGAAGCCCAGGGCAGTGGCGACTTTTCGCCGCTGTGGTCAGGACAGAACGCCAGCGGCTGCCGGGCTGTGCCGGCGGCGGACATCACCCGGCAACTGGCGCAAGGATTCACGCCGTGTTCGTCGTGATCTTCCGGGCCAAGGCCCGGGCGCTGGACGCCGACTACAGCACCATGGCCGCGCAGATGCGCGAACTCGCGCTCACGCAGCACGGTTGTCTGGACTTCACGGCGGTGACGCAAGGCGACGAGGAAATCGCCCTGTCGTACTGGCCCGACGAGGCCAGCATCCACGCCTGGAAGCAGCACACCGATCACCTGGCGGCGCAGCACCTGGGCCGCGAGCGCCGGTACGCGTCGTATTCGGTGGAAATTGCCGAGGTGCGCCGCCGCTACCGCCACGCCAGCGGTTAGAAAAAATCGAACGGGTCGAGGTCGCGCGCCTGCCGGCTCATGGCCTTGCGCTCCTGCGCCAGCCAGCGCTTGAGCGCGGCGTCGTCGTGCAGGTGCGCCAGGTCGTGCGACATGGCGGCCAGTGCCTCCTCCAGCGCCATCACCCGCTGAGCCAGCACCGTCTGCAGCGTATCGGGCGTCGCGCTCCAGCCCATGGGCACATCGAATTCCATCGCCAGTTGCTGCTGCCGGGCGGCGCGCTCGCGCTCCAGTTCTGCCACCTGCTGCTTGAGCAGCTGCGTCAGCGCGGCCAGCTTCTCGTCGCTCAGCTGCGCCGCCGCCAGCGGGTCGGCCAGGGCGGCGCGCTGCTGGATCTGCATCAGCGCCACCAGGTCTTGGCGCTCGTACGCGGCATTGGCCTCGCTCATCAGCGCGGTCTTGGTCAGGCGCCGTTGCGCATCGGGCTCGCGGTCGGGGTGTAGCGCACTGGCGAGCTGGCGAAAGAGCTTGCGCAGCGTGGTGGTGGCGTCCTCCATGCGGGCCTGTGCCTGGGCCTGCGCCGCACTGGGCTTCTTGCGGGCCTTGCGCTTCTCGGCGGCCTGGCGGCGGCGCTCCTGCTCGGCTTCCTGCGCCTGGCGCAGGCGCTCCATGGCCGCGCGCAGCATCTCCTCGGGGCTGGCATCCCCGTCGTGCGCCGCCAGCGGCTCGCCCAGCGCAGCCTCCAGCTGCGCCCGCAAGGCGTCGGCCTCCTCGCGCTCGGCATCGGCCAGGGTCTGCGGGCTGTGTCGGTCGTGCACAGCGGCCATTTCAGCGTCGCCGCCGCTGGCCAGCATGCGCGCCATGTTGCACAGCAAGCTGCGGGCGGTGTCGCGCTGCCGTGCCGTCAGCACCTTGCCCGACAGCCGCTCGTCCAGAAACAGCACCATCTCGCGCATGAGCTGCCGCTGGCGTTTCTCCAGCGGCGTCACGCGCTCGTGCCACGCCAGGCGGTGCGCCTGGCACAGGGCATCGAGCGCCTGCAACTGGCTCTTGAGCTTGTCGATGCGTTTGAGCTGCAGGTTGAATGCCTGGGCCGCTGCGCTCAGCCTGGCTTGCTCGGGGGGTTGCACGCTCAGCGCTGCCGCCCCCGGGCGAACAGGGGGGGCCGGCTCAAGCTCGTCAAAAAGGGGGGCGGTGCGAGGGGGCATGGCGAACAGGGCGGGACAAGATCCGCGAATGGTCAAGGAACCGATCTTCTACACGATGATGCGCCGCCCGGCGGAGACGGCCACCGGGGCAGCAGCGTTGAAAATAGCGATCCGAACCCACCCACGTATCACGCCGGCGCACCCGGTGGGCACTCACCACCCCTGACGGGCGCCGCTGGCGGCCGTTGCATCCCCCACCCATGGCCAAAGACAAAACCCTCTACAGCTGCACCGAATGCGGCGGCACCAGCCCGAAGTGGCTGGGCAAGTGCCCGCACTGCAACGCCTGGAACACCTTGATCGAGACGGTGGCCGAGGCCGCTGCCGCCCCGGCGAAGAACCGCTTTGCCTCGCTGGCCAAGACCGCCGAGGTGACCACCCTGGCCGACATCGAGGCCAGCGATGTGCAACGCACACCCACCGGCCACGACGAGCTGGACCGCGTGCTGGGCGGCGGCATCGTCGAGGGCGGCGTGATTTTGATCGGCGGCGACCCGGGGATCGGCAAGTCCACGCTGCTGCTGCAGGCGCTCGACTCCCTGCAGCGCTCCGGGCAGAAGACGCTCTACGTGACCGGCGAGGAAAGCGGCGCCCAGGTGGCGCTGCGCTCGCGCCGCCTGGGGCTTGACGGCTCTCAGGTCAGCGTGCTGGCCGAGATCCAGCTGGAAAAGATCCTGGCCACGCTGGAGCACACCCGGCCCGCCATTGCGGTGATCGACTCGATCCAGACCGTGTATTCCGAACAGCTCACCAGCGCGCCCGGCTCGGTGGCGCAGGTGCGCGAATGCGCCGCGCACCTCACGCGCGCGGCCAAGGCCAGCGGCACCGCCATCGTGCTGGTGGGCCATGTGACCAAGGAAGGTGCACTGGCCGGCCCGCGGGTGCTGGAGCACATGGTGGACACCGTCCTGTATTTCGAGGGCGACACCCACAGCAGCTTCCGACTGATCCGCGCCATCAAGAACCGCTTTGGCGCCGTGAACGAAATCGGCGTGTTCGCCATGACCGAGCGCGGCCTGAAAGGCGTGAGCAACCCCAGCGCCATCTTTCTCAGCCAGCACAGCGAGCCGGTGCCCGGCAGCTGCGTGATGGTGACGCTGGAGGGCACGCGGCCCATGCTGGTGGAGATCCAGGCGCTGGTGGACACCGGCGGGCCGTCGCCCCGGCGCCTGTCGGTTGGCCTGGACCGCGATCGCCTGGCCATGCTGCTGGCCGTGCTGCACCGCCATGCCGGCGTGGCCTGCATGGACCAGGACGTGTTCGTCAACGCGGTGGGCGGGGTGCGCATCAGCGAACCCGCGGCCGATCTGGCGGTCATGCTCGCCATCACCAGCAGCCTGCGCGGCAAGGCCCTGCCCAAGGGCTTCATCGCCTTCGGCGAGGTCGGGCTGGCCGGCGAGGTGCGCCCGGCGCCGCGCGGCCAGGAACGGCTGAAGGAAGCCGCCAAGCTGGGTTTCTCCGTGGCCGTGGTGCCCAAGGCCAACGCGCCGAAGAAGAACGACAAATCCTTCGAGGGCCTCACCATCCACCCGGTGGAACGGATCGAAGACGCGATGAACCTCGTGCGGAGCCTGTGACCATGTTCAAACTGCAGATCCCCCACCACTGGCGCCGCCTGCTCTTCCCCGCCCTGGCAGCCGCCCTCGCCTACGCCGCCTGGACCAGCTACGGCTGGCAGGGCCTGCTGCTGGCCACGCTGATGCTCAGCTTCTGGGTACTGCTGCACTTCACCAAGCTGATGCGCCTGCTGCGCACCGCCGCCACCCGCCCGCTGGGCCATGTGCGCGACGCCGCGGCGCTGCACGCCCGCCTGCGGCGCGGCATGCCCATGACCGACGTGGTCCGCCTCACCCTGAGCCTGGGCGAGCGGCAATCGCCTCCCGGCCAGGACCCCGAATGCTTCGAATGGGGCGACGACGAGGGCCGCACCGTGCGCTGCCACTTCATCCACGGCCGGCTGGACCGCTTCGAGATGCGGCATGGCGGCCCTGCTGAACCACCCGCAGAAGCGCCCGCCGAGCCCCCCTCGGCGGCCACGTAAAATCCGCTTTTCACCCCTTTTCAGCGGCCGCAGCCCTGCCACCGCGAGCAACCACCCCACAGAGGTTCAGACACATGACACCCATTCCTTCGATGTCAGATCGCGACGGCAAGATCTGGATGGACGGCCAGATGGTCGACTGGCGCGACGCCAAGATCCACGTGCTGACGCACACCCTGCACTACGGCTGCGGGGCCTTCGAAGGCGTGCGGGCCTACAAGACCGCCAAAGGCACGGCCATCTTCCGCTTGGAAGAACACACCGAGCGCCTGTTCAACAGCGCCAAGATCCTGCGCATGCAGATTCCGTTCACCCAGCAGGAAGTGAACGAAGCGCAGAAGGCTGTCATCCGCGAGAACCAGCTGGAAAGCGGCTACCTGCGCCCCTTGACCTGGATCGGTGACAAGAAACTCGGCGTCAGCCCCAAAGGCAACACCATCCACCTGATGGTGGCCGCCTGGCCCTGGGGCGCCTACCTGGGCGAAGAAGGCCTGAAGCGCGGCATCCGCGTGAAGACCAGCAGCTACACCCGCCACCACGTCAACATCACCATGACGCAGGCCAAAGCGGTGAGCAACTACACCAACTCCATCCTGGCCAACATGGAAGCCACCGACGACGGCTACGACGAAGCCCTGCTGCTCGACAGCTCCGGCTTCGTGAGCGAAGGCGCGGGCGAGAACATCTTCGTCATCAAGAACGGCGTCATCTACACGCCCGACCTGTCGGCCGGCGCCCTGAACGGCATCACCCGCAACACCGTGTTCCACATCGCCAAGGACCTGGGCCTGGAGATCGTGCAGAAGCGCATCACCCGCGACGAGGTCTACATCGCCGACGAAGCCTTCTTCACCGGCACCGCCGCCGAAGTGACGCCCATCCGCGAACTCGACCGCATCGAGCTGGGCAAAGGCGACTACGTGGGCAGCCGCGGCCCCATCACCGAAAAGATCCAGAGCGCCTTCTTCGACATCGTCAACGGCCGCAACGACCAGTACGCCCACTGGCTGAGCCTGGTCTGAGGTCCACACCATGAGCACCAACGCCAACACCGTCGAACTCAAGGCCAGCGACCTGAACACCCACGGCGGCGTGTTCTGCCCCAGCCCGCTGGCCGACATGAAACTCTGGAACAGCCACCCCAAGGTGTACCTGGATGTGGCATCAACTGGGGTGGCGAAATGTCCGTACTGTGGGACGGTCTACCAGCTGAAGGCGGGTGAGGTGGTGGGGCACGGGCACTGACTTGTCCAAGAGCCAGTCCAACCGTCACGGTGTGGAAGGAGATTGGTGCGCAAGCTTTAATCGACACAAGTCAGACCATATTGGTCCCGTATGAGCCTGCCGGACTTTCATCAGATCAAGTTATATCGCTCGGAATTTGAGTATGCTTGACACACTATGAGGCAATGGCCGTCCCGCAAAATGCTTACGCACATCTCATTCTGCTCTGCAATTCGCCTTGCCGCCTCAAGACCGACAGACTGCCGACCTCAACCCGGGGATCAAAATCTGAATTTGTCACCATCCACTCCGGCACTCGTCGAAAAAAGTAGCATGCATTCAATATGCATCAAAGTCAAAAAAGACTTTGAATAGCTAAATTCACTTTCACCAAAGAAAGAATTTGGCTGAAAGTACCGCTCAGAAATGACCAGCCGGAACATGCTTTCTCGAACATCTAGACTCAGCCATGACCACCATTGAGGTTGCGATTTTCTCCTTCAATCGTGGACAGTATCTGAGAAATTGCATCGAGTCGATCGAGCGCAATATGCCAACAGCGGTCTATCATGTCTTTGATGATGGCAGCGACGACCCAGCGACTTGTGCCTACCTGCAGACATTGGGACCCAAGGTCACGCGCAACCAGGAAAAAATAGCGGGTAGACACGGCGGCTTCTATAGAAACATGCAGGCCGCCCTTGATCAAGCGACTTCCGACTACCTTCTACTACTTCAAGAGGATATGCAGATTGTCAGACAAATGACATCTGAAGACATTCTCGAAATCGGGCGTGTTTTTAAACACTTCAAGCGCGCAGCTTTTGTGAGCCCCGTATTTTTGAAAGGAAGAAAACGCGAGTTTTTCGACCACAACTACTCGCCCGAGACAGACGTACCGGCTTATATCTGGCGCGATTCATCAGATAATTTGGTTCCAGCCTGCTATACAGATGTGGCCATTATTAGCCCAACAAGATTGAGAGCTACTGGATGGAATTTTCAACAATCCGAGCTTGAAAATGGCATCATGGCCAAGCAAAAATTTGGCCTGATGCCACAACTATCCAACCCCTTTTGCTTTTATTTAACAGACGAGCCGGCTTACAGAGGCAAGGTTCTTACGATCGGAGCCAAGCTGGCGTTCAGGTTAGCAGGAAACACAATAAAGAACTATCTTGACATGAGTCCGGATGCGGCTAGATTGTTTGTCAACCGGAGCACGTCGATACGGCCCTACGCAGAAGATTTTATTGAGACTGTCGACCCAACTGTACCCAAACCCTACAAATTCAATGGATACCGAAACAGTTGGTTGACGCTTTTACTCAACAAAATTGAGTTATTGACAAGACGATTTCTATAAACACCACCCGACCTCGGCGCGGTTGAATAGCACCAGTTTACAAAACACACGCGACACCAACTCTACAACCATCAGCCTTGATAAATATTTCAAAAAAAACAAGCTTTTGGACTTGGCAGAGCAAGAAATGATTCACCCGAGCGCCTGCTCGGAATATTCCATCGATCTACAGATATTATGAAGCACCTACTGCTCCTCATTAATCTGGACGACAGCCGTGAGCGCCTGGAGAGGGCTAGCGGCCAGCTTCAAAATGCAGCATTGCCGTTCATGCGCATCTCTGCCTTTGATGGTCGAAAGATCAATCCAGACGACCTGCCAGTTTACGATCGAAAAAAAGCTTACAAATACCTAGGCCGAGGCATGGTCGGCGGCGAAATGGGCTGTTACTTCAGCCACTTGAATTGTGCCAAAAAATTTCTGGAAAGCGATGCAGAGATTGGCATAGTAATTGAAGATGACATCCAGTTTGAGGCTAACTTTGCAGAGCTCATCACTGAAGCAGTCGACTGGATGAACAACAATGGACACGCCGACTGGGAAATTCTGAACTTCGGCAACCAGAAGCTGAAAATATCCACCCCGCTCAAGCAGCTCTCTCCAGAATACGGAAAATACAGCCTTCATAAGGCACACTATTTTCCCATGACGACCACCGGCATCGCATGGTCACGCGCCGGAGCCAAGGCCTTTATTGATGCCAGCGAGCGTATTTATGCACCAGTGGACAACTACCTGCGTCACTGGCAGACTCGCCGTGACAAAGGTTTTTCGTTTCACCCTCCCTTGGTTGCCACAACAGGGTCGGCAAGCGAAATTGACACCAACACCACTGGTATGCGTCGGAAGAACAAGCGGGCGCTAAACTACTACTATGCGAAGCAGAAGAGATTGTGGATCGATAAATTCATCGCCGCGAAAAACAAGGTGTTGATGCGTTTCCTGGGCTAGGCCCGATAAGACAGCAATCGAAGATCTTTCCCGTAAAGGTCGTCGCGGAGACGATCAAACGATTAACCGACCGATAGCGTCGGCCGCAGCGTGGAAACAGCGCAGCTTTCAAGGCTTCGAAGAAGGCAGCGAAGTCCTCCGCATAGCCCTTCCGCGCGCAAAAATCATGAGCACGGTCTCGGCGATCATCTCCGCAGGTACATTACGTCACAGCTCGAAAGGGCTGCTTGTGCTTTACGATCTAAAGCCATATGCTGTAATATTATTTGCGTTTACTTACACACAGAATCAGATGCTAGCAATTTGATTCTTCCGACTTCTTTAGAGTGCGTCCCATGCGCACTTACACCAGTCACTACGGGCCACCCACCCTGACGGTAGCCATCCTTTCCCTTAATGAGGCGCATAGGATTGCCAGCTGCATCCGCAGCGCGTGCTTTGCGGACGAAGTGGTGCTTGTGGATGCCGGAAGCGTCGATGGCACACCAGAAATCGCCCGTGCGCTGGGCGCCCAAGTCTTCATCTACCCGGATTGGCAGGGCTTCTCGGTCCAACGGGATCGCCTGTTGGCCCACGCGACAAGCGATTACGTCTTTTTTCTTGATGCCGACGAAGAAATTTCGCCAGACTTGAGCCGCGAAATCCGGGAAGTCGTCGCATCGGGAGAGAAGGCCGTGTGGGCTTTGCACTGGGTGCAGATCGCGTTTGGACGCCAACTGACCCGAATGAAAAGCTCGGGAAATGTCGAGCGTTTGTTCTGGCGTTCCGACGTGCGGAGTTTCGAGGGTGTGGTTCACGAACATGCCGTTCTGCACGAAGCCAGACCGGTTCTGCAACTGCGCCACCGACTCACCCATCACTCCCGGGAAACCATCTACGGCAGCCTTCTCAAAATGACGCAATACGCCCATCTTGGTGCGATCAAGCGATTACAGAAGGGGAAAACCGGTGGCATCTTCCGTGGCGCACTTTCTGGAGCGACGATCTTCACTCGGTTATATATTTTTCGCCGGGGATTTTTGTGCGGACCCGAAGGATTTCTGTACTGCATGTTTGCCGGATTGGAGGCTTTCTTTCGCTACGTGGCATTGGAATATGATCGGGAGCGCCTAGAGGAGGTTGTCAAACGCTGAGCCTTCGTGGCAAGTTAGTTCATCTGTGCAATCCATGACTGGCGATTCGGTTGCCACCAAGACAGGATCTTCTCGTTTGGCTTGGGCAATGTTGGCGTGCCTATCTTTGGCGGCACTTCACAGCAAGGTTGCAGGGCTTGCCTGGGTCTTGTGGCTGATCTGGTCGGTGCAGGAAGCCCGTGGCCGGGTAGGTGAACCGTGCTCACTTGGCGACCGCGCCGCGTTGCAAAGTACCGCGCGAATCTGGGCTGGGGGATTGCTGATCTATGCGATGGCCGAGCTCTTGATGGCCTGGGCTTGGCATGGTGCCTGTTGCACCTACACGAGTGACGTCAACAGCCACCTGCGGCTCCTTCTCTCAGCCATGGCGACAATTTGTCTGGTGCGCCACCTGTCCCCCTGGCCCGACATGCGCCACCACATCAATCTCGCGGTCGTGCTCGCGCTGATCACAGGATGCGCGCTGGTGGCGGTCTCGGGACGCAACCTGCCGTCCCACCCCATTCCCTGGGCGGGTGCGATGGTTTTTCTGGTGTGCGTGCTGCTGCCTCACGCTGGGGACTCGAGCCACTCAATGATGCGCCGCTGGCTGTACGGCGTGGGCAGCGCGATGGGTATGGCGGCGGTTGTGCTGAGCCAGTCTCGCGGGGCATTTGTCGTGTTGGCTTTTCCCATCGTGTTGATGGTGATTCACGGTCTGCGCACCTACTCGCGCTCGCTCATCTGGGTTGGTGCTGCCTGTGTATTGGCTGCGGCAACCCTGGCCAGCCTGACGGCGGCCCCATCCGATCCGCTGCGCCTGCGTCTGGCCGCCGTGGAAATGGAGCAGGCTTTGAAAACACAGGATTTCAATTCCTCTTTGGGTGCTCGCGTTTACCTGAACCAGCTCGCCTGGCATCATTTCAGCGAATCTCCTTGGGTGGGCGTCGGTGCGACGCAACGATTGGCGCTGATCAAGAATGCCGGCCTTGATCTGCCGCCCGCACAATCGGACGCTTTGAGCCACGTCCGCACACTCGGCCACGTGCACAACCAGTACCTGCACCATGCCATGGACAATGGAATCGTGGGTTTGCTGGGATTTCTGGCATTGCTGGTGTGCATGGGCTGGATCAGCGCACGGCTGCACGCCATCGACCGGGTGGCCTCGCATCAAATGGCGCTCATCACCTTGGCTCACGCAGTCGGCAGCGTGAGCAACGTCAATCTGGCGCACAACTACTATGCTCTGATGTGGGGTCTGTGCACCGGGCTGGTGTTTCTTCAGGCATTGGCAGCAACCAGGACAGACCAGCGCACCGCACCACTTCAGACTGGCTCTCAACCCAAGCACCAACACCCATGACCCTCCTCGTCACCGGCGGCGCCGGCTTCATCGGCGCCAATTTCGTTCTGGACTGGCTCGCTCAACACGGGGAGCCGGTGGTCAACCTCGACAAGCTGACCTACGCCGGCAACCTGGAAACGCTGGCCAGCCTGGAAGGCGATGCGCGGCACACGTTTGTTCAGGGTGACATTGGCGACTTCGCGCTGGTGAGCCGCCTGCTGGCCGAACACCGGCCACGCGCGGTGGTGAACTTTGCCGCCGAAAGCCATGTGGACCGCTCCATCCACGGACCAGGCGAGTTCATCCAGACCAACATCGTCGGCACCTTCCAGCTGCTCGAAGCGGTGCGTGCCCACTGGGGCAGCCTGTCCGCCGACGAGAAGGCGGCGTTCCGATTCCTGCATGTGTCCACCGACGAGGTGTACGGCAGCCTGGCCAAAGACGACCCGGCCTTCACCGAAGCACACCGCTACGAGCCCAACAGCCCGTATTCGGCCAGCAAGGCCGCCAGCGACCACCTGGTGCGCGCCTACCACCACACCTACGGCCTGCCGGTGCTCACCACCAACTGCAGCAACAACTACGGCCCATTCCATTTCCCCGAGAAGCTCATCCCGTTGATGATCGTCAATGCCCTGGCGGGCAAGCCGCTGCCGGTGTACGGCGACGGCATGCAGGTGCGCGACTGGCTCTACGTGAAGGACCACTGCAGCGCCATCCGCCGCGTGCTGCAAGCCGGGCGGCTGGGCGAGGTCTACAACGTGGGCGGCTGGAACGAGAAGCCCAACATCGAGATCGTGCACACCGTCTGCGCGCTGCTCGACGAGTTGCGCCCGCGTGCCGACGGCCAGCCCTACGCGAGTCAGATCAGCTATGTGACGGACCGCCCGGGCCACGACCGGCGCTACGCCATCGACGCGCGCAGGCTCGAAGCCGAACTCGGCTGGAAACCGGCCGAGACGTTCGAGAGCGGCATCCGCAAGACCGTGCAGTGGTACCTGGACAACCCGCAGTGGGTGGCCCATGTGCAGAGCGGCGCGTACCGCGAATGGGTGGGCAAGCAGTACAGCGACACCCCGGCGGTGGCGGCGTGAAGATCCTGCTGCTGGGCCCGAACGGCCAGGTCGGCTGGGAGTTGCAGCGCAGCCTGAGCCCCCTGGGTGAACTGATCGCGCTGGACCGTCACAGCACGGCCGCAGACGGCGGCTGCGGCGACCTGAGCCAGCCCGACCAACTGCGCCAGACCGTGCTGGCGCTGCGCCCCGACGTGATCGTCAACGCCGCCGCCCACACCGCGGTGGACAAGGCCGAGAGCGAGCCTGAGCTGGCCCGCACGCTTAACGCGCAGGCCCCAGGCGTGCTGGCCGCGGCGGCCCAATCGATTGACGCCTTGCTGGTGCACTACTCCACGGACTACGTGTTCGACGGCAGCGGCACCACCCCCTGGGTGGAAGACGCCGCCACCGGGCCGCTGAGCGTCTACGGCCGAACGAAGCTCGACGGCGAGCGCGCCATCCAGGCCAGCGGCTGCCGCCACCTCATCCTGCGCACCAGCTGGGTGTACGCCGCGCGCGGTGGCAACTTCGCCAGGACCATGCTGCGCCTGGCGGTCGAGCGCGAGCGCCTGACCGTGATCGACGACCAGTGGGGCGCACCCACCGGGGCCGACCTGATCGCCGACGTCACCGCCCATGCGATCCGTCAGACGCTTCGGGCGCCGCAACTGTCGGGCATCTTCCACCTGGCCGCCGCTGGCGAAACGACCTGGAACGGCTACGCCCGCTTCGTGCTGGAAACCGCCCGAATGGTGAAGCCCGATCTGGTGCTGAAAGCACAAGAGGTGGCACCCGTGCCCACCAGCGCCTTTCCCACGCCGGCACAGCGCCCGCTGAATTCGCGCCTGGACACCTCTCGCCTGCGCAGCACCTTCCACCTCGCCCTGCCCCACTGGCAGACCGGCGTGCGCCGCATGCTCACCGAGATCCTTTGACTCTTCAGGGAAACCCATGACACCACAACGCAAAGGCATCATCCTCGCCGGCGGTTCCGGCACCCGGCTGCACCCGGCCACGCTGGCCATCAGCAAACAGCTGCTGCCGGTGTACGACAAGCCCATGATCTATTACCCGCTGAGCACGCTCATGCTCGCGGGCATCCGCGACGTGCTGATCATCAGCACACCGCAGGACACGCCCCGCTTCCAGCAGCTGCTGGGCGACGGCAGCGCCTGGGGCATGAACCTGCAATACGCCGTGCAGCCCAGCCCGGACGGACTGGCGCAAGCTTTCATCATTGGTGAAGACTTCATCGGCAACGCGCCCAGCGCGCTGGTGCTGGGCGACAACATCTATTACGGGCACGACTTCACCACGCTGCTCGGCGACGCGAGTGCACAAACGCAAGGGGCTACGGTGTTCGCCTACCACGTCAACGACCCGGAGCGCTACGGCGTGGTGGCATTTGACAAGGCTGGCAAAGCCAGCAGCATCGAAGAGAAACCCCAGCAACCCAAAAGCAACTACGCGGTGACTGGCTTGTACTTCTACGACCAGCAGGTGGTGGACATTGCCAAGGCGGTGAAGCCCAGCGCGCGCGGCGAACTGGAGATCACGGCCGTGAACCAGGCCTACCTGGACGCCAACGCGCTCAACGTGCAGATCATGAAGCGCGGCTACGCCTGGCTGGACACGGGCACCCACGAAAGCCTGCTCGAAGCCAGCCAGTTCATCGCCACGCTGGAGCACCGCCAGGGCCTGAAGATCGCCTGCCCGGAAGAGATTGCCTGGCGGGCGGGATGGATCGGCGACGGCGCACTCGAAGCCCTGGCCCAGCCCCTGCTGAAGAACGGCTACGGCCAGTACCTCAAGCGCATCCTGAACGAGAAGGTGTTCTCATGAAGGTCACGCCCACCGCCATTCCCGAGGTGCTGGTCATCGAACCCAAGGTGTTCGGCGACGCCCGCGGCTTTTTCTTCGAGAGCTTCAACCAGCAGGCCTTCAACGAGGCCACGGGGCTGAACGAAACCTTCGTGCAGGACAACCACAGCCGCAGCGCCCATGGCGTGCTGCGCGGCCTGCACTACCAGCTGCAGCAGCCCCAGGGCAAGCTGGTGCGCGTGGTGCGCGGCGCGGTGTTTGATGTGGCAGTGGACATCCGCAAGAGCTCGCCCACCTTTGGCCAATGGGTGGGCGTGGAGCTGAGCGAAGACAACCACCGCCAGCTGTGGGTGCCGCCCGGGTTTGCACATGGGTTTCTGGTGCTCAGCGAGTCGGCCGATTTTCTCTACAAGACCACCGAGTACTACGCACCGGCGCATGAGCGATGCATTGCGTGGAACGACCCCACCATGGGGATTGCCTGGCCTGCGCTGGGCACCGAACCCCGCTTGTCCTCCAAAGACCAGCAAGGTCTTCTGTTTCAGAACGCCGACTGTTTTGCATGATGGCGCCGGTGCTGCTCGCAGACTTCTAGCACAACGCAACTGCAAACAATTGCAAGCAATTGGGCTGTCGAGTAATCGCTGGTGAAGCGTGCCAAAACACCGATTGGCGCCCCTATGATGAACCGATGAGCCGCCATGGCAAGTGCCATGCGTCGGTTGCGTCTGCTGCACCACCCGATCCGTTGCGGTGCCAGGCGATGCCTCGCTTCGTTCATTCACCACCCGCGCCATGCAACATTTTTCGGCGAGCCCGCAAGAAATGGTGGCCAGCGCCTGGCGCCACCGTTCGCTCATCAAAACCCTCACGCAACGCGAAGTGCTGGGGCGTTACCGCGGGTCGGTCATGGGCATGGCCTGGTCGCTGCTGACACCCCTGTTGATGCTGACGGTCTATACGTTTGTTTTCAGCGTGGTGTTCAAGGCGCGCTGGAATGCCGGCAGCGACTCCAAGACCGAATTCGCCCTGATTCTGTTTGCCGGGCTGCTGGTGTTCAATCTGTTCGCGGAATGCGTGACCCGTGCGCCCGGCCTGGTTCTCGCCAACTCGAATTACGTCAAAAAGGTGGTTTTTCCGCTGGAGATCCTGCCCTGGGTGTCGCTGGGCAGCGCCCTGTTTCATTTCGGCATCAGCCTCCTGGTCTGGCTGACCGCCTACCTGGTGCTGGTGGGCGTGCCGCACTGGACGCTGGTCCTGATTCCGCTCATCCTGGCCCCGTTTGCCCTGTTCGTGCTGGGCATCAGCTGGATGCTGGCATCGCTGGGCGCCTACCTGCGCGACGTGGGCCAGTTCATCGGCGTGTTGGTTCAGATGCTGGTGTTCATGACGCCGATCTTTTATCCCGCATCGGCCTTGCCCGAATCCTTCCAGAAGGTGCTGTTCCTCAACCCGCTGACGCCTGCGGTGGAAATGATGCGCGGCGTGATGGTCTGGGGCGAGCTGCCCAGTGTGCTGTTGTGGGTTGGGGGGGCGCTGGTGTCGGTGGCAACCGCCGCACTGGGCTTCGGCTGGTTTCAGAAAACACGCAGGGGATTCGCGGATGTCATCTGAAGTGGCCATCAGGGTACAAAACCTGAGCAAGTGTTATCACATCTACGAGCAGCCCCGCGATCGATTGAAACAGATGGTCCTGCCCCGAATCCATCGATTCGCGGGGCGTCAGGCGCCGACCTATTACAAAGAGTTCTGGGCGCTCCACAGCCTGTCCCTGGACATCCGGCGCGGCGAGGCAGTGGGCATCGTCGGGCGCAATGGCGGGGGCAAGTCCACCTTGCTGCAATTGATCTGCGGCACTTTGGAGCCCACCACCGGCAGCGTCGAGGTGAAGGGCCGCATTGCCGCATTGCTGGAACTGGGCGCGGGTTTCAACCCCGAATTCACCGGCCGTGAAAACATCCACCTGAACGGGGCGATTCTGGGGCTGACCGCCCGCGATCTGGAAGAATCGTTCGACTCCATCGTGGCTTTTGCCGACATCGGCGACCACCTGGACCAGCCGGTCAAGACCTATTCCAGCGGCATGTTCGTGCGGCTGGCCTTTGCCGTTCAGGCCCACCTCAAACCCGATGTGCTGATCATTGACGAGGCGTTGTCGGTGGGTGATCAGTTCTTTCAGGCCAAGTGTTATGCGGCCATCCGGAACATGATGGACGAGGGCACCACGGTGCTGTTTGTGTCCCATTCGGCCGCGACCGTCAAAGCCTTGTGCCCGCGCGCCGTGCTGCTGGACCGCGGGCAGCTGATCATGGACGGCCCCGCCAGCCAGGTGCTCGACCGCTATTTCGTCCTGGGCTCAGCGACCGAGGGCGCCACAGCACCCGCACCGAACACCCCCGCCGCTGACCCGGGTGCCAGCCCCAGCGCCCAGCTGGTCTCGCTGTTGCAGCCCCCTTTTGCCCGGCGCGTGTCGCACCGCGTGGGCACGGGCCAGGCCCGGTTTGTCGAATGCGTGATCTTCGGCAACGGGCGCGAAACCACCGTGGTGGAAACGGGCAGCGCGATCAGCATCCATGCCGCGCTGGCGGTGGAGCGGGACTGCCCTTTTGAGGGCGAGGTCGGGCTGGTGGTGTCCACCATCGAGGGCGTCGAACTCTTCGCCATCAACTCCTTCTTCAACGGGCAGCGCATTCCGCCCCTGAAGGCCGGCGAGCAACAGCGGCTGCATTTTGAATTTGTCTGTCCGCTCTCAACCGGTGCCCGCTACCGGATCGACCTGGGCTACCGCATGCCCATACAGGGCGAGTACGTGGACAAGGTGTTTGCCGCCGCTGGATTCACCGTGATGAGCCAGGGCGACCGCATCGTGCCCCTGCTGTTCGACGTGCCAGGCAAGGTGGTGCTGGCCTGAAAGATGACGATGAAAACCTACCTTCCCGAACTCGGCCTGGCGCCGCTGATGTCGGCACTGGAAACAGGCAACTGGTCGGCCATCGACGAACAGCTGGCGCAACAGGACTACGAACGCCTGGGCCTGGAGCGGATACTGGCTGTGGCCGCCGACCTGTACGCGCGCCATGGCCGCCTGGAGGGCCTGCGGGTGCTCGACGTGGGCTGCAACAACGGCCTGTTCGGCAAGACGCTGGCGGCCCTGGGCTGCCGCGTGCTGGGCATCGACAACGGCGATGTGGACGGGCAGGGCCTGTACGAGGCGCTGCCGCTGGGCGAGCGCGCCGCCCGGCTGGAGCTGCGCCGCATCGACCTGCTGGACTTCCTGGACAGCGACACCCGCCCCTGGGACTGCGTGCTGCTGTTCAGCGTGGCCCACCACTGGGAAACGGGCTACGCCATGTCGGGCGCGCGCCGCTACACAGACGCCGATCTGCAGCGCATCTTCGCCACGCTGATGCGCCGCACCCGGCGCAGCATCTATTACGAGTGCCCGGTGGACGAGCCCGGTTTCGAACCTGGTTACGGCGTGCACTTCCTGCTGCGGCACCTGCCCACCTTGCCCGCCCTTCGCCTGCTGGGCCCGACCATCGGCCCCAACGGCTACCTGAGAGAACTGTGGTCACTTGACCTGGAGTGAATGCATGCCCATCCAACCCGTCGCCCACGCACTGGCCGAACCCAAGGACCATTTCGCACCCGCGGACGTGGCGATTCATCTGTGCGGCGAAGGCTGCCGTTTAACAGCCCTTGACGACACATCGCCAATCGTTCGAACCGGACAGAGCCCGCAGACCGCCATCACGGCCATCGTGGGTCACGACCACCTGCTGGTGCCGCTGGCGGGCGCCGTGCGTCCGGGCGCGCATGTGCTCGGCGCACAGCACAACGCCAAGGGCCCGCAAGCGCTCTGGACCCAGCTGCTGGGCCTGCGCCACGCGGCCCTGATGCCGGTGCATGGCGTGTGCGGGTGCACGGCAGAAGTGGGCATCCTGCGCGGCCAGCCGTTCGACGACGCGGCCACCACACCGGTCTGGAAAAAAGTGCGCGCCCTGCTGGAGAGCCCATCGGACGGCATTGATCCTTCATCGGTCGACTTCGCCACCTGGCAGGGCTGGATGGCCCACCTGGCGGATGGCCTGGCGCAACTCGAAGCGCTGGGCCTGGCCCATGGCGATCCCTACCCCTTCAATGCGGTGCGCGACGGGCAGGGGGCGAGCTGGGTCGATTTCGGCCACCTGACCGACGACCCGGCACAGGTCGAGAAGGATGCCTGGGCCTTCGTGCTGTTCACCGTGCTGCACACGCACCGCCTGACCCCCGTGTTCAGCCAGCGGCTGCTGGAGGCACTGGCGCGGGCCCTGGTCGCGCCCCGAGATGCTGACGGCCTGTTCCGCCGCCTCGCTTCGGTGCTGCAGGAGCGGTATGGCGACCTCAAGCCCCTGGCAGACAACCGGGTGCCCGTGCTGCATTTCGCCCAGGCCTTGTCGGCCCTGGCGCCCCAGGGGCTGGCCTGCCCGCACGTCACGGAACTGCTGGTGAAGGCGTCGGGGCAGTACTTCACGGATGTGGTGCACCACATCGAGAAAGGCGCCCATTACCGCAAGGCCTTTCATGTCGAGGCCCAGCGGCACCGGCTGATGGAGCGCGAGGCGCTGCGCCTCACGGTGCCCAGGGCGCGGCACGACAGCCTGCTGTCGGACCTCGGCGGGCAGTTGGCCGAGCTGAAACAGGCCACCACGCAGCGGGACGAACAGATCGCGCGGCTCCACGATGCGGTGGCGGGGAAAAACGAAGAGATCGCCCTGCTGACCGATGCGGTGGCCCTGAGAAACGACCAGATGGCCCAGCTGAGCCGGGCCACGGCGGAGCTGGAGCGCTCCATTGCGCAGATCCTGCACAGCCATTCCTGGCGTGTCACCCAGCCGGCGCGCCTGCTGTCGAGCGCCGTACGGGGCCGCCTTGCCCAGGTGGACAAGGCACGCCTGCGGCGGCGGCTGAGGGAGGCGTATCGCCGCCTCCCGCTGCCTTTCAAGGCCAAGAACTTCCTGAGGACCGCGTTTTTCAGGCTGACCGGCTGGTCCACCCACGCCCCTGCGGCCGACGGCCCCTCGGCCGCCGCCATGGGTGCAGGCTTTCAGGGCGCTCATCCGGCGCCCACGACCGCCGACCCGATGATGCGCACGGCCATGCCCACGCCGGACAGCGCCACCGCCGCGCCCTTGCAGCCCTACTTTGGCGTGCGCCGCCCCCATGGACAGCGCCGCGCCGCCATCCTCACCAACCAGCTGCTGGACTGGCACGACGGGCGGCCCCGTTTCGGCGGGGGTGAACGCTATGCCCTGGAGTTGGCGCGCCTGTTGCGCGAACTGGGCATCGAAACCACCTTTTTCCAGCCCAGCGCCCGCCCCGGCGGCAGCGGCACCTATTTTTCGTTTGAGGTGCGGCTGCTGGCAGCGGGCGATGTGGTCGGCGAGTTTCACCACGAGGCCTGTTCGCGCTTCACCGAACTGGCGGCCGACTTCGACCATGTCTACTACCACCTGCCGGAATACGCCTCGGGCTCGGTGCGCGAAGACGGCCTGATGACCTGCCACGGCATCTGGTTCGACCACCACAACTACCCCGATGCCATCTTCCGCACGCCGGCCTGGTTCGAACAGCTGCACCGCGCGTTTCGCAACCCGATCGGCGTGGTCAGCGTGGACACCAATTCGATCGGGGTGATCCGCAGCCTGTGGCCCGAACTGGCGCAGAAGATGCGTTTCATCCCGAACTTCTTTGATGCCAGCGCCTACCGCCCCGACCCCGCCCGGCGCGATCCGCAGCGGCTCACCGTGCTGTTCCCGCGCCGCAGCCAGATCAACCGCGGCTCGCGCATCTTTGGCGACATCGTCAGCCGCATTCCGCACGAGGTGGACATCGTGTGGCTGGGCGAAGGCGACCCGCTGGACACGCAGATCGTCAAGGATGTGTGCGCCCGCGACCCGCGCGCCAGCTTCCACGTCGCCGACTTCGACCAGATGCCGGCCTGGTACCAGAAGGCCGACATCGCGGTGATTCCCACCCTGGCCTGCGAAGGCACCAGCCTGTCCTGCGTGGAGGCGCTGGCCAGCGGCTGCGCCGTGGTCGCCACCAACGTCGGCGGCCTGCCCGACCTGGTGTACGACGGCATCAACGGCCTGCTGGTCGAGCCCGAGGCCAGCAGCCTGGCCAACGCCATCAACCGCCTCATCGAAGACCACGAGCTGCGCACACGCCTGCAGCGCAACGGCGCCGAGACCGCCGGGAATTTCGAGCTGCAGATGTGGCGGGCCCGATGGGTGGAACTCCTGCGCGGCTACGGCTGGATCTCGGACGAAAACTGCACCGCCTGGTTCGAGCAAAACCATTCCGGTGCGCTCGTGACGCACCCGACGAAGACGGAGAAGTGGGTCATCCTCACGCGCAACGCCATCCACGGCGGCGTCGAGAGCCTGATCCGCGAAGAGTCGCGGCTGCTGGAGGCGCCCGTCATCGTCTGCGGCGGGCACGACCAGCGGGACACCTGCCCCTTCGATTATTCGCGCGCCGACAACGCCCGCGCGCTGGAAAAAGCCATCGCCCCGTTCGACGTGGTGCTCTACCACTGGCTGCCCGACTGGGCGCTGGAGGTCATCCGTCGCTCCGGCAAGAGCGCCATCGAATTCGTCCACCGCACCGACACCAGCGACAGCGACAAGCGCGTGCCCACCGCGCTCGTCACGCACTCGGCTTTTCTCGCGCGCTTCATCCACGACACCTATGGCAAACCGTGCCGGGTGGTGGACCACCCCATCGCGCTCGACCACTTCCAGCCCCAGCCCGAACTCGGGCCCTGCATCGGCGCCATCACCAGCTACTACGACACCAAAGGCCTGGACCTGTTCCTGCGCGCCTGGGCGCTGCTGAAGCACGAGTTTGCGGACATCCCGGTGCGCTTCTATGGTGCCGGGGACGACCTGCACCGCTTCGTCAAGCTGGCCGATGAACTGGGCGTGGAGGTGGACTTCCGCGGGCCCACGCCCGAACCCTGGCAGGCGATGCAGGAATTCCGGTGTTTCGTCGTGCCCTCGCGCATCGAAGGCCTGCCCGTGGCGATCCTCGAAGCCCTGGCCATGGACATCCCCGTGGTGGCCAGCGCCCTGCCGGGCATGCAGGAGTTCAACGACTTGGCCGTGCGCCGCGGGTACGAAGCCTATGTGAACCTCGCCCACCCGGAAGACCCGCAAGACCTGGCGCGCGTGATCCGTGCCGTGTTGCTGAAGGACGAACGCAAAGATTCCAGCCGTTACATCCGGGCGTACCACAGCCCCGAGAAACACTGCTCGGACTTGGTGAGCGTGCTGCGCGAAGTGCGTCGGCACTGAGCACCCGAAGGTTTCTTCCATGACCGCGCGCCTGGTCTACCTCTCGCCCGTGGACTGGCACAGCTTCGCCCAGCGGCCGCACAAGTTCGTGCAGTGGTGGCACGGCGCCACGGGCGGCCAGGTGCTCTGGGTCAACCCCTACCCGGCCCGCCTGCCCCGGTGGAGCGATCTGGCGCGATTGCGCCAGGCGCCGACCGCCGTTGGCGAGGCCATTCCCGCCTGGTTGCAGGTACTGCCCGTGCCGCCCTGGCCGATCGAGCCACTGCCGGGAGCCGGCCCGCTGCTCAGGGCCCTCTGGCGGCCAGTGCTCAAACGCATCGACCACTTCGCGCAAGAAGGCACCGCGCTGGTGGTGGGCAAACCGTCCCGCATGGCTCTGGGGATCGCGCAGTCCAGATCCTTTGCCTGCAAGACCTACGACGCGATGGATGACTTTCCGGCCTTCCATCAGGGACAGGCCCAGCGGGTCATGGCCCGCGTGGAGCGCCAGATCATGTCGCATGTCGATAACGTTATTACATCCTCTTCAGCCTTGGCGGCAAAATTCCGGCCCTTGCATGCAGGCGTGGTGGAAATTCTCAATGGACTCGACCCGGCGGTGATCCCGGATGGGTTGTTGGCCGCCCGCACCGGCGATCCGGTTGTGCTGGGTTATGTGGGCACCATTCGGGATTGGTTCGATTGGCCGCTGGTGCTGCAGATCGCCCGCTCTGCACCAAAAGTTCACATTCGCCTCATCGGCCCATTGGACCACCCCTGCCCCGAACCCCTTCCGGACAACGTGCAATGTCTGCCGGCCTGCTCGCACACCGTGGCCATCCAGCACATGGTCACGTTTTCAGCCGGCCTGATTCCTTTTCAGGTGAACCGGCTCACCCGAGCCGTGGACCCGATCAAATATTACGAATACGCCGCGCTGGGATTGCCCGTACTCAGCACCGCATTTGGCGAGATGGAAAAGCGATCAGCGGAAGATGGGGTGTTTCACATCGCCCAGGGGTCTGACCCGTTGCCCGCCCTCCAGGCCGCCTTGTCATGGCGCACCAACGCGAGCGCCATCCGGCGGTTTCGCCAGGACCACAGCTGGGCCACGCGCTTTGCCTCAGCGGGATTTCTCGATGGGCGCCTGGCGCAGCAGGCGCCGGTACTGCCAGAACGCATCCGACGACCACATGCGCAACAAGCTGGCGAGGTGGTGACCCAGGTGCAAAAGTGAGTGCCCGCTGTCTCGCTGCCACGCATGGTGAAGCGCGATGTCCGGGTGGTGGTCCACCGTCCATCCCTTGAGGATCATGCGCGCGCAGAGGTCGAAGTCCTCGCAATACAAGACGTAACGCTCGTCAAACCCGCCCACCGAACGGAACACCCGGGACGGCATCAGCATGAACATGCCTTTTACCCATGCCAGGCGATGAGGCGCACATTCCTGACGCCTGAGCAGCCGCCGCGCCAGCAGGCTCCAGGGCGTGATGAGGCTGCGGGGATGGTCGCGCGGCGCCCCGCTCGCGTCCGTTTCCTGCGGCGCCAGCAGCCCGGTGCCGGGCCGTTTGCGAGCCAGCAGGCGTGAAATCACGTCGGATGACAGGCGCACGTCCGGATTGATCACGAGAAACCACTCGGTATCGCAGTGTTCGAAGGCACGGTTGTGGTTGGCACCAAATCCCGCCACCTGCGCGTTGCGTATTTCAACCACGGGAATGCGGTCTGGAAAGCGGCCCAGGGGTTTCTCTCCCGCAACGTTGTAAGTCAAAACAATGCGTTTAACCACGGGGGCGCAGTGCTTATTCAGATCTTGCAACAGATTTGCAACCAGATGCATTTGATTGTGGCTGACCACTGAAATGGTGACTGGTTTCATTGGGTTACGGATGCGTCGGCGGGTTGGCGATTGAATGGCGGCTGGCTGTTTCGTCTTTGAACCATGCTGCCACGCGAGAAATACCGACGTGTATCCAATTAATTCGCCCCATTCCACACACGACCCATTCGCCGGGCCGCGCCCGGCCTCAACGACCGGGCCCGCCGGCGAGCGCCCGCCCGCCCCGGGCCGACGCTGGCGAGCACTGTCGCTCTGGCTGGTGGATCTCGCGGTGTTGCCGCTGGCGTGGCTGCTGGCGACGGGCCTTGCGGGATTGCTGGAACGGGCCAGTGCCGAGGAGCTCAACCCGCTGGCCACACGGGGCGGCCATGTGTTCGTGCTGGCGTGCGGACTGCTGATCGTGACCCTGACCGTGCACGGGCACTACAGCCGGCGCGCGCCCTTCTGGGAGGAGGTGCGCGAGACCTGGCGATTCGTCGGCCTGCTGGCCCTGACCCACTTCGCCATCAACTTCTTCGCCCAGGTGAGCCACACGCGCACGCTCACCCTGCTGTCGTGGCTGCTGGTGGCGGTGCTGCTGCCCGTGGGCCGCCTGCTGGTGCGCGAGGCGCTGATCCGCATCGGCTGGTGGCAGCTGCCCGCCATCGTGGTGGGCAATGGCGAGGCCGCGCGTGAGGTGGTGCGGGCGCTGGCGCACGAGCGCCACATGGGCATTGCGGTGCGGGGCGTCACGCCCTTTCTGCTGACCCGGCCGGAACCAGCCGCCCAGCTGGCGGGGTCACCGGACAGCAGCCGGGCCGCGGTGATGAGCCGCTACGTGGCCGCCGCGGCCAGGCAGCGAGGCTGCACCGCCGTCGTGGTGGCCCTGGACCCCGAGATGCGGGAGCAGGCGGCCTCGCTGGTCAACCGGCTGCACGCGCAGCAGTTCGAGGTGTTCGTGGTGCCCACCATGAACGGTCTGCCGGTGCATGGGCTGCAGACCCAGCATTTCCTGAACGACGACCTGCTGATCATGCGACTGCAGCACAAGCTGCTGAGCCCGGCGTCGCGCCGCGTGAAGCGCGCCATGGACCTGCTGCTGGCCGCCACCGCACTGGTGCTGCTGGCGCCACTGATGGCCTGGGTGGCCTGGCGGATTCGCCGCGAAGACGGCGGGCCGGTGCTGTTTCACCAGACCCGCGTGGGTGCAGGCGGCCGGGACTTCCGCATGATCAAGTTCCGCTCCATGGCGCAGAACGCCGAAGCGCTGCTGGCCCGGTGGCAAACCGACGAACCCGAGCTGTATGCCCGCTATGTGGACAGCAACTTCAAGCTGGCCGACGACCCGCGCCTGCTGAAATCCGGGCGTTGGATGCGCCGCACCAGCATCGACGAATTGCCCCAGCTCTGGAACGTGGTGCGGGGCGACATGAGCCTGGTCGGCCCGCGCCCCCTGCTGCGGCGCGAGCTGCCGGAGTACCCGGTGGACACGCTGGACCTCTACCAGCGGGTGCGGCCCGGTATCACGGGCTTGTGGCAGGTCAGTGGTCGCAGCCGCACCTCATTCGACAAGCGGGCGGCGCTGGACAGCTGGTACGTGCGCAACTGGTCGCTCTGGATCGACTGGGTCGTGCTGCTCAAGACGGTGCACGTCGTTCTGGCGCGCAAAGGTGCCGCCTGAAGCGCTGCCGAGACGTCAGCTGACGCACGGCCCGCAGCGCCGCTTGAGTGCAGGGCCTCACCGTCCGTACCGATCCTCAAACCGCACGATGTCGTCCTCCCCCAGGTAACTGCCCGACTGCACCTCGATCAGCTCCAGCGGGATGGTGCCGGGGTTGGACAGGCGGTGCACCTCGCCCAGCGGGATGTAGGTGGACTGGTTTTCGGTGAGGATCACCACCTTCTCGCCGCAGGTGATCTCGGCCGTGCCTTTCACCACGATCCAGTGCTCGGCGCGGTGGTAGTGCATCTGCAGGCTCAGGCTGGCCCTGGGCTTGACCTGGATGCGCTTGACCTTGAAACGCTCGGACTCGTCGATGCTGTCGTACCAGCCCCAGGGCCGGTGCACCTTGCGGTGCAGGTTGTGCTCGTCGCGCCGCTGGCTCTGCAGCTGCGCCACGATGTGCTTCACGTCCTGCGCATGGCCGCGGCTGGCCACCAGCACGGCGTCGGGGGTTTCCACCACCACGAGGTCTTTCACACCCACCAGCCCCACCAGCCGCCCGCTGGCGTGCACCAGGTTGTCGCGGCTGCCCACCGACAGCACATCGCCCTGGGTGGCATTGCCGTGCTCGTCCTTGGGCAGCACGTCCCACACCGCATCCCAGGCGCCGAGGTCGCTCCAGCCGGCGTCCAGCGGCACGACCTGAATGGCAAACTCGCTGCCGGGGCAGCGCTCCATGACGGCGTAGTCGATCGAGTCGGCGGGGATGGCGGCGAACTCGGCCTTGCCCGGCCGCACGAACTGGGCATCGGCGCTGCGGGCGTCCCAAGCGACTCGGCTGGCGGCGGCGATGTCGGGGCGCCAGCGCTCCAGCGCGGCCAGCCACACGGAGGCCCGGAGCACGAACATGCCGGCGTTCCAGAGGTAGTCCCCTTCGGCCAGATAGCGCCGGGCGGTGGCGGCGTCGGGCTTTTCCACGAAGCGCTGCACGGGCACCGCCGCGTCGGGCCGGGCGCCGCGGGCGTGGATGTAGCCAAAGCCGGTTTCGGGCCGCGTAGGCGTGACGCCGAGGATGACGATCTGCCCGTCGGCCGCCTGGGCCACAGCTGTGCGCAACGCGGCGTGAAACGCGGCTTCGTCGCCCACCACATGGTCGGCCGGTGTGACCACCAGCACCGGGTCGCCGCCATCTTCCATGGCCGCCAGCGCGGCCAGTGCCAGCGCGGGCGCGGTGTTGCGCCCCATGGGCTCCAGCAGCACGCGCCCGGGCTGGGCCGCCACCTCGCGCATCTGCTCCAGCACCAGGAAGCGGTGCTCGTCATTGCCCACCACCAGCGCCGGCAGCAGGTCGAGCGCGTCGGGCCCCGAACCCAACCCGGCCAGGCGCTGGGCCGTCTGCTGGAACAGGCTGTGGTCGCCCTGCAGGCACAGGAACTGTTTGGGAAAGCCGGCGCGCGACAGCGGCCACAGGCGGGTGCCCGAGCCGCCGGCCAAGATCACGGGGCAGATGGTGGAGGGGGATTCGGTCATGGGGCGCTACCTGGTCAGGACGCGTCGGTGGGGTGCCGAACCGCGGCCCTTGCGAGGGCCTGCGGTCCAGCCGACACCGGACGGCGCGCCACACCCCGTTCACCAGGGAGCGCACCCGCGTCGGGATTGCATCAGCGACCCACTCTAGTCAGTCGGTCCAGCGCACGTGTATCCAGATATGACAGACAGCAAAAAGCCCCCGAACTCGCGTTGCGGGGGCTTGGTGGCGGTACCGGATTCCACCGCCGGGAGGGCGGGCCGAGGGGACAACCTCGGCCCATCTCCCAGGAGAACACGCTCAGCGGTTGTAGGCGGTTTCGCCGTGCGAGGTGATGTCCAGACCTTCGCGCTCGGCTTCTTCCGTGACGCGCAGGCCAACCATCATGTCCACGATCTTGTAGGCGATGAAGGCCACGACAGCCGACCACACCATGGTGATCACCACGCCTTCGGCCTGGATGAACAGCTGCGACGCAATGTTGAAGTCGTCACCGCCCGTGCCGCCCAGGCCAGGCGCTGCGAACACACCGACCAGCAGCGCACCCACGATACCGCCCACGCCGTGCACACCGAACACGTCCAGCGAGTCGTCAGCACCCAGCATCTTCTTCAGACCCGACACGCCCCACAGGCAGGCGAAACCGGAGATCAGGCCGATGATGATGGCGCCCATGGGGCCCACCGAGCCGCAGGCCGGGGTGATGGCGACCAGACCGGCCACAGCACCAGAGGCAGCGCCCAGCATGGAGGCCTTGCCCTTGTGCAGCGCTTCACCCACCGACCAGGCCAGCACCGCAGCAGCGGTGGCCACCAGGGTGTTGATGAAGGCCAGGGTGGCGCCACCGTTGGATTCCAGGTTGGAGCCGGCGTTGAAGCCGAACCAGCCCACCCACAGGAGCGAGGCACCCACCATGGTCAGCGTCAGGCTGTGAGGTGCCATCGACTCCTTGCCGTAGCCGATACGCTTGCCGAGCATGTAGGCACCCACCAGACCGGCCATGGCCGCGTTGATGTGCACCACGGTGCCGCCGGCGAAGTCCAGCGCGCCCTTGTCCAGCAGGTAGCCACCCGCGCCCCACACCATGTGGGCGATCGGCAGGTAGCTGAAGGTGAACCAGATGGCGGAGAACAGCAGCACCGCGCTGAACTTGATGCGCTCGGCGAACGAACCCACGATCAGCGCGCAGGTGATGCCGGCAAACGTGGCCTGGAAGGCGATGAAGATGAACTCGGGAATCTTCACGCCCTCGGTGAAGGTGTCGGCCAGCGAGTCGGCCGTGACGCCCAGCAGGAACACCTTGTCGAGGTTGCCGATGATCAGGCCCTCGCCGCCGAACGCCAGGCTGTAGCCGTACACGGCCCACAGCACGGTGATCAGCGAGAACACCACCATCACCTGCATCAGCACCGACAGCATGTTCTTGCTGCGCACCAGGCCGCCGTAGAACAGCGCCAGGCCGGGGATGACCATGAGCACCACCAGGATGGTGGAGACCATCATCCAGGCCACGTCGCCCTTGTCGACGATGGGCTTGGCTTCTTCGGTGGCGGCCGATTCGGGGACGGCGGCGGCCTGTGCGGCGTCGGCCTGGGCCGGGCGCGCATCGGGTGCTACTTCAACCGCGGGCGCTTCGGCAGCGGGGGCGGTCACAACGGGCGCGTCCGAGCCTGGCGTGGTCTGGGCGATGGCCGAGAGGCCACCAAACGCCAGGCCCGCGCCCAGCAAAAGGGATGCAATGAGCTTTTTCATGTGCAGGGTCTTTCTTGTTCTGGGAGCGGAGTTCAGAGGGCTTCTTTGCCGGTCTCGCCGGTTCGGATGCGCACGACCTGTTCGAGCGAGGTCACAAAAATCTTGCCGTCGCCGATCTTGCCGGTGCGGGCGGCGCCCTCGATGGCCTCGATGACGCGGTCCACCAGGTCGTCGGACACGGCGGCTTCGATCTTGACCTTGGGCAGGAAATCGACCACGTATTCCGCGCCGCGGTACAGCTCGGTGTGGCCCTTCTGGCGGCCGAAGCCCTTGACTTCGGTGACGGTGATGCCTTGCACGCCCATGCCGGAGAGCGCTTCGCGCACTTCGTCCAGCTTGAACGGCTTGATGATGGCGGAGACCATTTTCATGCTGAGATTCCTCTTCTAGATCAGGAAGGTGCCGAGACCGGTCGGGTGACACCACGGGGTTCGATGCGGTTGCCAGATCGTCGAAGCAGGGAACGTGCCAACCCTCTGGAATGGCGACGGGTAGCGCCGACTGCTGTGTCAAATTCACGGCTTGGGCTCATGGGAGGCGTCGAGCCGTGCCGGCTCCTGTGCCATGATCGCTCCCGCTTTGTCGGTCCTCGGGTATCACACCGAGACCAAACGCACCATTTGGGTGCAACCCGTCGGACCCACCGGGACGATCGCCGAACGGAGGCAATGCACCAAAACAGGGAGAACCACCAGATGAGTCTTGCATTGGTGCACAGCCGTGCGCTGTTGGGCCTGGAAGCACGGCCGGTACAGGTCGAGGTCCACTTGGCCAATGGGCTGCCCAGCTTCACGCTGGTGGGGCTGGCCGATACCGAGGTGAAGGAGGCGCGCGAACGCGTGCGCTCCGCCATTGCCAACGCGGGGCTGGAATTCCCATCCAACAAACGCATCACCGTCAACCTGGCCCCGGCCGACCTGCCCAAGGATTCGGGCCGCTTCGATCTGCCGATTGCACTGGGCATCCTGGCGGCCAGCGGGCAGATCGACGCCGCACATCTCGCGGGCTGGGAATTTGCGGGCGAGCTGTCTCTGGGCGGCGAACTGCGCCCGGTGCGCGGCGCGCTGGCCATGAGCCTGGCGCTGCACCGCGATGCCGGTGGGTCCGAGGCACCGGCGCGCCTGGTGCTGCCGCCGGGCAGTGCCGAAGAGGCCGCACTGGTGCCGCAGGCCCAGGTGCACCGAGCCCACCACCTGCTCGACGTGGTGGCGCGCTTCCTTCCCGAGCAAGCGGCGCACGCCGCACCCGAGCCCGACGACGGTGGCTGGGCACGGCTCATGCCCACCGGCCCGTGCCACACGCCCGGCTACGCCGATCTGGCCGACGTGAAAGGCCAGGCAGCTGCCAAGCGTGCCCTGGAAATCGCGGGGGCCGGGGGTCACAGCGTCCTGATGATGGGCCCACCCGGCTCCGGCAAGAGCATGCTGGCGCAGCGCTTTGCCGGTCTGCTGCCGCCGATGAGCACCGACGAAGCGCTCGAATCAGCCGCCGTGGCATCCCTGGCCGGGCGCTTCACTCTGGAACGCTGGGGCCAGCGGCCCACGGGCGCTCCGCACCACACCGCTAGCGCTGTGGCGCTGGTGGGCGGCGGTGTAAGACTTCACACACAACGCGACCGTCGCAAATTAAACGCGACTAAGCTTCATTGACTGCGACTAAGGATAGCCAATGAACCCGATTTCTGTATCTATTGATGAGTTCCCTGACGACGGCGCGCCTTGGCGAATTGATGGTCTCGGGAGATTGCACAACACAGGTAGTTCACGCAGTGAGCCGCTGATCGACGTACACATCTCGGAGCTGGTGCCTCACTACGAAGACCCCCTGAAGAATGGGTCTCTCGGCACGCGGACCAAGCGCGTCCCGATCAAGGTTGGTTTGATGGCCCTGCTAAAGCCTGGCTCCGTCTGGAAGAACAAGGAGCGCTGCCTTCCCAAGCTTTCCCCAAGGTCGATCAATGCACAGGTCGCTCCCGAGCAGGTGGAGCTGAGAACTTGGGGTTCAACAGTTGAGTTCGAAGGGCGCACCATCCCCTTGATCGCCAAAAGCCAGTTCTACGTCCCCACAGACAACTGGCGCGGTCTCGCTGAGTCCTGGGTCGTTTTCATCCGTCGCCCACTTCCAGATGTGCCGTACTTGATCATCCCGTCGAGCGTGATCTTTCAAAAATGCTTGGCGGAGTCTCCAGAAGGAATTCGAAGGTTGCTGCGAGGTGAACTGCACCGCATCATCGACAACCCTCGCCCACTCGATACGGGTGATGGCGTTGAATCCTTCTTTGTCGAACTTGCCAAGGAGATTCGATCAGCACACGCGTACGTATACGCGAACTTGGCAGCGGACCCATATGGTAGGCGCGAGTACGAGCGGATGAGAAGAACCCTAGTGGCCGCCAGCGTCAACGAGGACCGTGGGCGAGATAGAGGATCGCAATCGTTCCTGAACCTTGGACTTCCATTCAGCAACCCTGTGAACATGCGTTTGCATGGAAAGCTGATGCCGTATAAAAGTGACCCCCTCGAAAACAGGGTCGAGTTTTCATTCTTGGCGACGGAGATCGTCTCACTGGATGTCCGCCTAATTTTCAATCGGTTGATCGTTCACAGAAAGAACAGCGGAGACAAGGGTGAGAACGCAGGGGATCCCAGTCTGAAAGAAAGCTGGGCACATCCAGGTGCCAAGTCCATTGATCTGAATGACGATGCCGTTGTTCCGGCCGTCTCGGACAGCGACCCGCTCTCAGAACTGGAGAAGATCCTCGCTGAAGAAAGCGGTGGATTCAACGCCCTGAGTCTGGAAGTCATCAAAGACCCCAAGCTCACGCAGAAATTCCGTAGCTCCTCGACACCGGGCAAAGAGGGCGTCGAGTTCGATGGGACCACAACTACGGGAAAGGCAAAGTCAGGTGATCGAGGACCGGCTGAGTTGGACGTCGAAACGAATGAAGCCCCTCGAGTTCCTGTGACGCTGGACAGCTTCATCGAAACCCTGCAGATACTCCGAGACGCGGGTCTTCCTTTCGAGACCAGAGTCGTGACGCCTATGCATCGATACACCCAACGCGGAGATGTAGTGAACTTCTTCCCTAGACAAATCAAAGGCTCAAGAAGCTGGCATTTGACCTCGAATTTTCCCAACGCCCCTCCACGCGGCTATGTCGTTGCAATATTGCAAACTGGCGGCGCTTGGCATCACTTTGTTGAGATCGAACGCAAAGAAGAGAAGGGGCGGTCTCTTGCCCATATTTGTACCTACGACGGATCGCAAATTGCAGCACGACAGATGAGTCTTTTTATGCTCGATGTTGCCCATGAACGCGGTTGGAATGCAGCCGCGTTGCGTCCAAACTGGACCCTCTCGACGATCAACCACAGTCCGAAAAGGGGCCTCCACCATTTCGCATGTGCTATTGCCAAGGCCATTGGCGTAACTCTTCAGAAGCCCTGACCCATGTGCGAACTAAAACTGGCCAGATTTAATTCGTTCCGTAGAAGTTTTCATCGCATTCAGGTCTGCCGCATATCTCACTATAGAGCGATAGCTATCTTCATATAAAGTGAAAATCTTTTTGAGTGTGATTACATACTAAAGAGAAATATGACAAAGAACACTGCATCAGTGCCTGCAATCTACGACGGCCGCGAACAGGCCTGGATCAAGCACCAACTGCTGGAGATCTACCTAGAAAAACTACTGCTGATCATCGGCATGGCCGCCCGTTCACAGGGCAAAGTCGAGATATGCTACGTCGACTGTTTTGCCGGTCCCTGGGGGGATGACTCCGAACAAATGGAGGGTACTTCCATTGCCATCTCTATGCGCACAATGGCCCTGAGCAAGCAGAAGCTGGCCAAGCTCGGTGTCGACGCGACCATGCGCGCGTTGTACGTTGAACTGGACAAGCGCGCCTTCGGGCGGCTGTCGCACTACCTCCAAAAGGCAACTCCTGTAGGGGTCACGGCTCAGTGCATGGAAGGCGACTTCCTCGCTCTTCGACAGGACATCCTCACTTGGTGCGGAGACAAGGCGTTCGCGTTTTTCTTCATCGATCCCAAGGGCTGGAAGACGGTCGGCGTTCCCAACCTTCGCACTCTCCTAGCTCGTCCTCGGTCAGAATTTTTGATCAATTTCATGTACGACTTCATCAACCGCACCGCAGCGATGCGCGAGTGGCAGGAGGAAATCGGGGCGTTTCTGGACCATCCAATTGAAGTCATCCAGAGTTTGGAAGGAGCAGCGCCCCAAATGCGCGAAGCGGCGTTGCTCAGTACGTATCGAGAGGGCATCAAAAACGCACTACCTCCTCAGCGGGCAAAGTTCCGACCCAGAACGGCCTATGTGCGCGTCATGGACAGAGATAGGGAACGAGCCAAGTATCACCTTGTCTATCTGACCACCCACCCCGTGGGCATCATCGAGTTCATGCTGATATCACAGGACGTCGAACTCATTCAAAAGCGCGTTCGCGCCGCGAAGAAGGCCGAACTCCGGCAACAGCAAAGCGGAATGGACGACATGTTCACCGGGGCCTACGACGACTTGGCTGACGATGATGAACAAGCCAGTTCAGACGTGGTGGACCGGTTCTGGCTAGAGTACCTATCTACAAGTCCCAAGGTCGTGGACGCAGAGGCCTACGCCGACATCCTTGAACAACAGGGATGGACGCCCAACGACCTGCAGGCATCCTTGGCTCGTTTGATCAAAGCGGGCAAGGTCAGTAACGTCAATGCGACCAAACTTAGGCCAAAGCGTCCACTGCACTACGAGAAAAAGGAACAGCTCGTCCTGACACGCTGAGCTTTAGGAAAAGAAGATCAGCGGACTCTGCTTGGCCTGAAGCCGATCACCCGGCTTGACAGAACTCCCTCTGGTACGGGTCTTCCCGTCCTGGGACGTCACCAGCACCTCACCGCACCGGATTGCTTGATCTAGTGATTCCTTGATCATGCCTGCCGTCGCCGGCGTCAGACTGCCGATCGACTGGGTTAGCTGCCGAAACTCGATGGGCTCATGACAATCAAATATCAGGGGCACAAGCTTTTCACCCAAGCCCTTCTTGCACTTCTCCGATGCTATGGCATCGAAATGATGAGCTTCCCCCAACTCCATGTCGTTCTGCAGAGTCGCGCCCCGGTCGCTACCGGCACGATAACCCAAAGTGAAAAGGTCAGGTTCTAGGTAGTGCGAGAAATGGTTAGCCATTTCCCAGTGCAGCTCCATCATGACGTCGCGAGCTTTGTAGTTCTTGGAAAGATGAACCAACCAATAAGTCCATGACGTGTTGCCCATGGGCGTGATGTAGAAAATCGTGGAGTGGGTGGCGCCACTGCTTTCAATCAAGCCTTTTGCGAGATTGCGTTGTATAGCGGAACGCCAGACTGCTGGTGGCGCACTTCGCAAAGACTCGAGAGATGCCCAGTCAATGTGGGAGTCAAGTCCGAGCTTCTCCATCGTCTTGCGGCTCTTTGAGTTGTCTGCCAAGAATGAAATTAGCGAATCCACGCCGAACGTCAGAATCACCTCAGGTTTGTCCACCTCGGTGAAGATCTTTTGAATCAGCGGGACCGGCACTTGGTCATAGGCGTACTGGTCCAACAGAAAGATGGCTCGCTCACCACCCTGGCGGCGAATGATGTCTTGGTTGATGTTGTGGACGTGCGCATCGAAAGCACCTTGAACCGAAATGATGTCCCGTCCCAAGCGCACACTGCCGTATTTCGCAGCTAGCAGCGCGTTGAGGTAGGCACAGGTGGAGCGGTGCTGCTCGACGAAGTAGTACTTTGCGTCGACTTTGCGAGGTTTGTCCCGGCCGATATTGAGCAACGCTTCTTGTTCGGTGACGGTGTCTACGACGATCTGCGGGGACCCAGGGCTATACCCACCGCCGTCAGGCGCGGTGTACTCACCGCCGCCAGCAAATCCGTCCACGATAGACAACACCAGTTTCTCGATGTTGTAGTTGCTCATCAACACCTTGATGTAGCGTCCAAGGTACTCGCGGACAATTTGGTGTTTGACCAAACTGTGGTGGTCGATGGACGGTGGTGCAGCACCGATCTTCCATTTGTATTTATCGCCGCGCTTTGTCATGTAATATAAAGATTCCCTTGGGACTTCTATGCTAATACAGATGACACGCCGCTCCCAATGAGCAGAGTCAAGCCAGCGCCATCATCTGCGCAGGCATCTGATCCCAAACACGACCGTTCAGCAGGCGTCCGTTGGCAGACTTGGCGCGCCGCTTGCCGTCGGCACCCCAGCCACCCCACTGCTTGAAGAAGAAGGCGACACCCTGTTCTTCGCACTGCTCGCGTACCGAGTCTGCCCATTCAGGCTTCATGGGCCTGGCCTTCGGACCGGATTCGCCGCCGACGATTACCCAGTGGATGTCGGTCAAGTCCAACTCACCCACATCCTCCAATAGCGGCTCCACGGAGAGGAAACGAATGTGCGCCGGTACCTTGCGCAAGTGGTCGATGCGCGGCACGCCTTGCTTCTTGTTTTCAACTGAAACGCCCAGCCAAGCGTTCTTTGGCACCTCCTTGTTTTTGAAAAAGCGCGCCATGCGGGCCGCGCGCTTGGTCAGGATCTGGTAGGTGTGGCGCGGCGTTTTTTGGATGACGTCAAAGACCTGTTCGATGTACTCGTCGGTGATCCGGTCATGGAACAGGTCGGACATCGAGTTGACAAAGTATGTGGTCGGCTTTTTGCGCAGAATTGGGTCGTTGAGCCGCTGCGGCATCATGGTGAGTTGGAAGCCGTTTTCATAACCAGCAGTGCCCATGGCCTGTAGTCGATGCGCCATGGTCTCGGCGTAGCAATTCTTGCAGCCAGCGGATATCTTTGTGCAGCCTACTGCGGGATTCCAAGTCTGCTCGGTCCATTCAATCTTGCTGGTCGTAGTCATAAGGCCTTCTTTCTTTGTGCGTTGATGGGCCAGTGGCTGCGCGCCAGGCCTCGGAATATTCCGTAAATCTCCAGATCCGACTGCGGCCGAATTGGCTTGTGGTCTGGGTTGTGCGGCATCAACACTGGCCGCTTGTCCTCGTACCGCAGTTCCTTGAGCGTGTAGGCACCATCGACAATCGCCACCACGATCTGCCCGTCTTGGGCTTGCGTTGTGCGCTCAACGATGGCCAAGTCGCCATCAAGAATGCCTGCATCCCTCATCGAATCTCCCTTGATCTTCATCAGTACCGTCTTCGATGGGCGTTTGATCAGAAAGCTGTCCAGCGTCATCGTATCTGACCACGATTGAGGCTCGACAACATCCGGCAAACCGGCGCGCACGCTGGTGTCCATCACCGGCAATGCAAAAAAGCGATCCGTAGGCAATACCTTCCCACCAGGACCCTTGCGCAAAAATCCGGCGGTACACAGGCGTTCACGCAGCTTCAAAGCCGCATTGGGAGAGCTGAACCCCAATACTTCAGCAATACGGGCCAGTGAACTGGGCAATGCACCTTCAACGGCATACAGGTCGCGCAACCTCAAAAAATGTTGATGGTCGGTATTGTTTCTGCCCATGGTTGCATTTTGGTGGACAAACGTACACCGTGCAAGGTTTCTGCACTTGCCCATCGGCAGCCGAAGGATTTTGCAGTGGCTAGCCGACGTCATAGAGCATCTATGCGGTTCGCACGCTCGATGACCGGCCCTACCGACTTGATCAACTTGGCCAAGATTTCGGCGGTGCTCTCCCGCCCGTCCCAAACCTTGTCCAGCTCCTTTTCAATCCTGGCGTTACCAGCAGCAGCACGGCGGTCAGGCCTACAAGTACAGCGCCTTCTGCGAGAAGTACAAGGCCTGGGCGCGGCGCCTGCAGCGCTCCATGCGCCAGTCCCACACTGGCGGTGACAAGCTCTTCGTGGACTACGCCGGCCAGACGGTGCCCATCATCGATGCCAGCACCGGCGAGATACGCCAGGCCCAGGTCTTCGTGGCCGTGTTGGGCGCATCGAACTACACCTACGCCTGCGCCACCGCCAGCCAGAAGGCGGCCGACTGGGTGGCCAGCATCATCGCCTCGCTGGAGTTCATCGGCGGCGCGCCCGGCCAAGCCACGCGACAAACCCAAGGTGGAGGTCGCCGTTCAAGTGGTCGAGCGCTGGATTCTGGCCCGCCTGCGCCACCAGACCTTCTTCAGCCTGGGCGCGCTGAACCGCTCCATCGCCGCCTTGCTGGTGGACTTGAAGCAGGGCTGTGTTGAACAAAACCAGAGCCGTGGTAAAGCGACTGACTGCGAAGCAACTGCGCGCCCGTCTCAAGGCAATTCGAGAGGTCCGGGGCGTTGCCGCTGCGGTACGCCAGTGGGCAGCTCGACACCCAGCGCTCAAACACGCCGGTGGGGGCCAGAAACTCCGCGAAAAACAACAACTACCGCCGCGTCTTCGTCCCAGCGCACGTGCACGCGCCCGCCCAGCGTGTCCACCACCTGAGCCGGCGCTTCATCACTCGCCCCTGCCTCAGCCCTTTTACGCGCTGCCAGCGCCTTGCGTCTTGCTTCACCCATCGGGTGAGCGTGCCAAACCTCTCCAAGCCCGCACCACTGCTCGCAAATCAGGTCGTCGAAATCGGTAACTGCCGGATTTAATGTGGTGAGGCTGGTGTGCCAAGAACTTTGTAACGGTCACAGCCAGACTGAACCCTCACCCGAATCTTTAACGATCGCGCACGATCCAGTTTTGTGTAACAATTGTTTTGCCTTGACGCGGCACTCTCATCCGCCTTGGATGGCAGCCCCACGCGCTGCAGCGTCTCAGTCTTCGAAAAAACCATGGACCTCTGCGCCATGGATCGGTAGCGGATGTCGATCTGGCCAAAGGATCACCATGCGTTCTCAAATTCAGCCCGCAACGGGCATTCCCATCCCCTCTCCACGTCGCCTCAAAAATGAGGCTTCGAAAATTCGTCGTGGTACTCCCGCGATCAAGCAACACGAAGCACTGGATCTCGCAGCAGACGCACGCGGGTGGGCTGACTACGGGGCCGTCGTGCAAGCCTGGAAGAACAGCGATCGCGGGCGCAAATCGTATGTCGTCCGGTTAACTGCTCGATGGGTTGATCGCGACGGGTCGCGCGGGACGCTGAATGCCGAAGTGCAGCTGTCAGGCCCTTGGGATACGCACCTGCCGCTGCAGGTTCGTCGTCGAACGTACACCTTGGGTCAGTTTCGCATTGCACGAGGTAATCGAGCCCGTTTGATGGCAAGCACGGCTTTCACGTCGGCCTTGTCATGTATGCACAACCTGAGTAAGGCAGCTAGGCAATTGGTCTTTGTCGATGAGTTGCGGGTGCATCCGGCTTCGTTGTCAAAGACCGTCGCAGCCTTCGACGGCGATCCCCACAAAATGCTCTCAGAAAGGTATCCGAACCAGGATCACGAGACACTCTGGTGTGACCCGGCCAGCGGGTTCCATTTCATTTTGAACGAACCGTATGACGTTGATGCCACCAAGCAGGCTCGCGTTCTCGCATCCAGGAGCATGGAGACTCACACGACCCGAGAGTGGACCACTCACAATCCCATGGGCACGCTGGCGCAGTTGATTGCCCCGCAAAAAGACGTGGGATCGCTCACGACGCTGATCGCTCGCAGCCAGAATCTGCCCCAGCGCTTTGCGCAGATTCGGTTCACCGACCAAGACGGTGCTCCTGTGGACCTGTTCGCTTAGGTTGTCCCCACGTCGCCCAGTGAGCCAGATCCATGTGTGAAATAGAAGTGTTGAAAGTCTGGCCATCACCTGCGACGCCTTGCCCTTGGGTTTGGCGGCTATCAAATTCTGGAGCCGCTCCAAGTTCAAAGGGTCCAATGCGCTGAAGCGGTCCATCAATCCCACACGTGTTCCGATCGATCAGAAGGAGAGCATTTGCTGGCTGGACAACCTCTGGTCCAGCACGTCCTGGGCGAGAAGGGAGCAGGCGTTCGTGCATATTGGGGATCGTGAAAGCGACATCTACGAACTGTTCTGCAGGGCTTTGGGGCGGGAGACCACTTTGTCTTTCGTGCATGTGCGTACCGACTCGCGGGCGACGGCACGTGCACGGTTGTCCAGTACATGGCGCAAGTCCGGTGCAAAGGATTTCACAGGCTGGAGCTGCGTGATGCGAAGAGCAGCTGCCGCCAAGCTGTTGTCGAGTTGAGGTTCTTCCGTGCGCCGAGCCTTCCACCTAGGGCCAAGCAAAGTCGCTATCTGTCCTGAGCTGGTCGCAGTGGCGACGCCGCCATCAGGTGCACGCCATGCTGCCATTACCGCGCACGGGGCGCTGAATGCACAGTTAAGTGCGACTGTAGCACTAAGAGATTAGGTGTGATCATTCATATGAATTTTTCGCTCTTCCTGAGATTTCTAGCTAAAAATCAAAGACTTGCAGAAAAACCTGCGTGAAGCAACTTACCTAATGGCTTAGTAGACCTAATGATCGAGTGTGCGAATGTGACTCAACCCGAGCGGTCAGGCAAGCCCGGCGCGCGAATGACACGTGGCAACTGGAGCAGCAATGGCAACTCGCTGTCGTGCGCCGCTTTGGACACCGTCGGGCGAACCTGCCCGTAATACTTTCGCTCGGCAGCCTCGTCGTGATAGTCCGAGCCCTCGTCGAGTTGAAGTATGCGCACTTGGCAGATCCGGGCGCCCACAGTGAGCTCTACTGGGACATTGCCGTGATTGAGCAACTCCAGCGGCACGCATCCACGGAAGCCCGGCTGCATAATTCCACCCACTGCCAAGCCGAGACGCGAGTAACTGCTTCGTGGCGCGATCTCCGCGTAAGCGTCCTCAGGCATGGCGAAATACTCGATCGACGTGCCCAGCACCAGCTGGTTTGGATAAAGCACGAAGCGGTCACCGACTTCGCGCCGTGTTTCCTGAAAGTGGGCCTTGGGGCCAGGCAACATGCTGGACTCGTCGCCGACGACGCGAATCGTGGGCTGTCGGTTGAGCACCGACACGAGGAAATCGTAGCCCAGACGAATATCAATCGATACCTGACCGATCTGCGTAGGGCTCAGCAGGGGGGAGATGTAGAGCTTGGGCGGCGCGCCTTCGCTCCCTTGGGTCGCTTCAAGCAGTTGCCTTCGTGTCCAGAGACTCATCCCAGGCTTTCTCGATCATGAAGCTGCGTATGCTCTTCTCGATCAGGTCGTTGATGACGCGCGGCTGGCGCGACCGGGGCACACGGGCGATATTGCTACCCGTGAAATCTGATGGCGACGTCATCAGTCGCTTGAGAAACGCGTCAGCTGCCGGCAGTAAGCCATGCAGGTGCTTGATGCTATCTACGGTTGCTGGACGGACGTCGGCGAAGCAGTCATAGACTGCTGGCAGCAGGAACTGCTTTTGAAGTTGAATATTTAGGCCCGCCTCCGACACACCTTGCTTCAACAGGTCGACCACCGGGTTCGACCGTCCCTCAAGAAAATCGCGCGTAACGATGGCGCGACTGGATGCGGACGGATGCGACGGCTGAGGCACCAGATCGTGATCCCACTGGATGATGTAGTCGCTGACGCACTCACCGACGTAGCATGCGGCAACGAGATCGCAGAAGTGTTCCGTGGCCCACGCCTTGGCCACGGTCATGCGTGAAGCCATTTCGAACTCCTTCAAGCCGGGCATCGCTTGAAGCAACTGATCGCCATTCGTGATTAACATTCTGGTGATCAACCGCTCGTGTTCTTCAACGTAGTGGCCTACTTCGTGGTACATCGGCGAGCACAGTAGCGGCATATGCTGGAAAATTTCAGGCACGCCCATTTGCACAAGATGGCCGCTCAGCGTCAAGCCAGGCAGGTTGAGCTCCGACAGAAGCGCGTCCGGCGCGATGCCAGCGCGCTCGCAGTAGAAGTCAGGAGACTGATTCACCGACGTGGTCACGATGCTCTCACCCAGACCCCAGTCCAAGAGCACCTCCCGTAGAAGGTAGGTGACCTCATACGGCACTCGGTTGGACGTCGTGCCGGTCAGGAACTGGGTGGCGCGCCAGATCGATTCGACCACCTCGGTAATCAACGGAACATCCGGATCTGGCTCTGCGATCTTGTTTTGCAATGAGCTCACGCTCTTGCAGAGCTGCGACACATACTCACCGAGTTCGGTCGCGAAGAAATCGCTGTGAGATAACTTCTTGAGCTGCTCCCCCAGTAACTGAAGCACGGTCTCCAAAAGGATCGTGCTGGAATTCTCGGAGTAATTTTTGTGCAAGCTCGGCAGGAAAGTCATTCTCGGTTTGGAGGCCCAGAATCTCGTTAATAAGCGCGTCTTTGCCGCGAATCTCGTAAGCCAAGTCTACAGCTTCGGGCCACCCTCTTGGCACTCGCTGATTCGGATTGCTAACAAAGTGAGCGGCGTGTTGTGCAGCTTGAAAGACATACGACCGAAGCTCGGGGCTCAACGTGCGCGAAGCATCTTCATGCGCGAGAGCACCTAGAAACAGCCGAAGATAAGCGGCTGGCTGCGAGCGTCGGGACGTTGTCGCGAAAAGGCTCACGAGCAGATCTCCGAAAAAATGATGAGCCACGCAGGGCTCTTTGGATGTCATGATAGGCGGGATGGCGTCGCCGGGCAACCTTTATCTTGACGGATAGGGATACCCCTTGGCTTTCGGCAGGCTACCTTTCGGCTTAAGTTGGCGTCATCCGCTCGATCGACCTCCCCGCGCCTGCACACGGCCAACCTGCTGCCGAATATCACCGGTTAGCACGTCGCGCGCAGACAAACCGATCTTCATGTCTTGGTAGACCGGTTGCGCTCCATCGGGATCGGAGATCGTCAGGATCATCGCAAATGGCACACCTCCTTCGGGAAATAGTTCTTCGGTGCGCAAAAGATATTTGAGCGCGATGCGCCAGTCGGAGGATGCACCGGCGCCCCTGGCCGAGAAATACTGCGACTGCTTGACGACGCCCCACTTCAAGCCGTCCTCCATCAGCTCTTTTTCCATCGCTCCGCTGGAGGTCGCGCCGCCGTCGGAAAACGTGTCCGTGCACTGCTTTTCGAACTTGCCAGTCTTGGCGTTACGGCGCTGCAGCGAGGCCTCGAAGTTGACGCGCACCAGTTCGCTCTCGAATGCGTCCGAAATCGGCGGCGTGTAGACGAGAGAGAGCATCGCATGGCCGCGGCACTTACCGTTGGTTACTAGGCTGCGCGGCCAGTCGAAACCAAAGAAAAGATCCTTCTTGGGCATCATACGATCGTGAAAGAGCAGCGTGGCCGCATGCGGCGAGCCCTCTATCACCTGCTGTGCATTGATCGGCACGCCAAAGCCGACAAGGTTGCGTACGACCTCGCTGCGATCGAATCCATCAAGGCAGCCAGGCACTTTTGCGCCGTGGATCAATAACGCGATGAGTGCTTCGCGCGGCAATGCGCCGAGGGTGATCTGGTCGTAGCGCGCGATGGCCTTGGCCACCAGCGGCGCGGAGAAGCTTGTTCCATGCACATCCTTGACCGCACCAGTTTCGCTGACCGATTGCAGGCCTGACTGGGGGCTAGTACTACCACACACGCCGCCGTAGTGCGCGACGTCAGGCTTGACGAGCTGCATGAAGCCGGGGCCGCGGCGCGAGTAGCGCGCTGGCGCGCCGGCGATTGCGCCAGAAATGTCGGGCGGGTTGATGGCACCCACCGCGACGTTCAGTATCGAATCGGCCGGCGCAGTGATTCGATCACCCGAGCACGATGCCAAGTTGCTAAGGACAGCCATCTGACTGTTCGTCCATTCGCGTCGCCCCTTCGTGCCGCCCGCGTTGCCGGCAGAAACCACGAAGATCACGTTGTTCTCTAGGGCGATGCGATCCAGCCCTTGTGACAGATCTGTGTAGGTCGGATTACCTCCAGGCGGCTCCTCGAAGTTGTGGCTAAAGCTATAAACGCGCGCCTTGGCGGCCACCTTCGCGTCCTGGACTTCGAGGTCAATCTGCCTGACCAAGTCGAGTTCGGACTTGTAGTAAAGATCGTATGCATCGTCGCGTGGAATGAGCGCCAGATCCGCCAACCAACACCCATCAGGCTCGGGACAGATGGTGTCGCCGTTGAGCGCTTGACCGGCCACCAGCAATGAACCGATCTCAGTTCCATGGCCCTTGTCGGTATGCACAGGACTCAGGTAGTCCGTCGAATGCACGATCCATTCGCTCGGAATTTGAGTCAAGCCGCCGTCGATCACGCCGACCACCGGGTACTGAGCTCCATCGAGGGGCTTAGCGAACTGGTGTCGACGCCGACGCGCTGGCTCTCGGGCCACTGATGCTGAGGTCGCGTCACGACGCAAGTTTGGCGGCAGGCTGATTCGGCGTACAGCAGGATGTGCCTCCAGCGTCGCGAGCAAGGCGTTGTGCGCTTCAATATCGAGGGTCGTCTCCACTGCTTTCTTGAGCACCCGGCTCAAATGGTTCGGGGCTACCATGTGGCGAATCGACGGGTCCGTGAGGAGCCAAATGTACATGCGCGTCATGGACCTGGTGTCTGGACGATATAGCGTCGCCACGTAGCCGCAATCGAGTTCTTCGTCGATCTGTCGCTGCAAGTCGGCCACCAGATCGCCCGCGCTCTCGAAGTCGGCCTCGGCCTGACGCTGAGCGGGGCGTTGCGAGTCGAACAAGTCGACTCGGTAGGCGCGCGGAACGGCACGCGTCTCAAACCATTTGACCGCTGCGCCGGCGTCGAAACCGCGACGATCGGCGGGCGACCACAGGCTGAGCGACTCGATGGCGCCTACCTCGGAGCGAACGCGGCTCGGATCTGGAATCATCACGCCCGGCTTGGTCTTGTGCGGCTTATAGCCCACACGATCTTCAGCCTTAGCGGTCTCAGCCAGCGCGCGCTCGATCGTGAAAGGAGTTACCTGAACAATGATTTCGCCCACACCGCTGGAGCCGATGGTCGGTGCGAACGTAGGTTGGAACAAGCTCGCAACCGGGCGATGCGACTTGGCCAGAGCTTGCTCACGCATGCGTACGCGCACGAAGCCGACGCGACCTGCGCTGCTGGCCTTGAGCTTCTGTGCAACCGAGGCGAGCGACTGCTGGATCTTGCTGCGATGTGCAACGAAACCCGCATCATCCCCATCGAAAAATTCCTTGGCACCCCCTCCTGCCTTGCGCACGCGCACGTCTTGAAATCGACGCACATCCAGGACGATTTCGATTGGCCCATTGTCTTGTGCCATTACACCTCCCTAGCCTCAGACTCTTCGAGCCAGCGGGCTACCGTGGACTTGCTCTTGTTGAACAAAGTGCCGAGCTCGACCAAGCCGATGCGGTTACCCAGCGTCTTTCGTACCCAGCGCACCAGATCTTGGTCTTCGCGTCTGAGTAGCAACTTAACCTCCGCCGACAAGCGGCCACTATTGAGTGCAGCGATCTCGCGCAACACGTCAATCACAGACTGTGTCTGCGTGTTCATGGCCTCGCGCTTCTTGAAAAGCGCCACAATCGACCGCACTTCGGAGCCCGCGCTACCCTCCAAAAGGGCTGCGATCAGCATGGCCACTGAAGGCGCGACCACCAGAGGCTCGAAGGTGCGGCGCACGATCGCCTCGCGTGCCTCCTGCGTGGGAAGCGGCACTTCAATCTGAACCGAGAATCGCCGCCAGACCGCAGGGTCAAGCAATTGCGGATGGTTCGTGATCCCCAGCGTGATGCCGGTAGAAGCTCGGGAGTCCATGTTCTGCAGCAGCGCGTTGACGACGCGCTTGATCTCGCCCACTTCGTTGGAATCGTCGCGCACCTTAGCCAGCGAGTCGAGTTCGTCGAGCAGTAGAACGCACTGGAAGCGATTGGCGAAAGTAAAGACCTGCGAGATATTGCGCGAGGTAGTACCCAAGAACGACGACATCATCGCGTCGACACGGGCGATCAGCACGGGCAGCCCGATCTGCTGCGCCAACCACAGCGCGAGCGTCGTCTTGCCCGTTCCGGGCGCGCCGGTCAGCAGGCACGACATGGAGGGCTCCTCGCCCACGGCGCGTAGCTTGGCAACGTGTCGCCATTCATCCACGAGCATCTGGACTGCGCGGTCCAGATGCGGCGGAAAGAACGGCCTAGCCAAGCCGGATTCGACGGGGAACACGGCGTCCACGAGCCGCACGCCCGACTCGCGGTCGGCGGGCAACACGGTCGTGGGCAGCAGGACTTCGCCTGCGACTACATGTGTTGGCCCGCGCGACGGCACCAAGCGCCGAGGCGTCATGTCTTGGCCGCGGGCCGCGCTGCGCAGGATCTGCTTCAACTGCTGGGCCGACTTGAGGTCGCCATCACCGGCCAAGGCTTCCGCCAAGCGCTCCACTTGATGAGTCAGCGCTTCGTTCGGGGACGTCAGGGCGAGGCGACAGATCGCATGAACGATCGAAAAGTGCTCCATGTACTTGTTTTCCTTAGAATAGCCCGCATTCTGCCCCTATTATTCCAAAAAATCAAGATAAAGATTCATTTTTACTGCTTATTTCCTGCTTCGATGGTAATATGAATCATGAAGAGCATTGAGGGACTCGTTCTCGGGGCTGCAAGACCGATGGCGTGGTCCAAGCGCCCCGACAGCAGGATGGCCCACTTGCACGTCGGCACCATCTCTGCCCTGGGTCGCTCTCTCAAAGAAACCGCTAGGCCCCAAACATGACCCTGTCAAGAACACTTACAAGCAAGGCGGTATCTATCAAGAAATTGGGCCGTGCGGCGGAGCGCAAACCGGACTGCACGACGGCGCCCGACAACCGCACACTGCAACCGGCGGCATCTAGCGTCCGTTGAAGGTCACCCCCGACGGCAAGCTCTTACGCCACCCGAGCGAGATTGGCGAGAGCAGCCTGACTCTCGTCGGGGCCCTCCGCTTCAATCGCGAATTCACTAAACCCCTCATGTCCGTCCATTTCTACTGTGATGCTCCGCAAGCCTTGCTTGCAGCCTTCAACACCCGGATTGCCCAGATCGAGCAAAAGGACAAGATCACCACCTGGGAGTTGCACAGCGATGGTCAGCACTACACCCACCTTGCTGCTGCCTGGAACCGCAAGGCCTGGATGCGTCCTGCAGTTCAGACGGGTCGGCTGACATTCAACATCGTTCGCTCCAAGGACTCATCCGTAAGCTCTGTAGCCTATGCCTATTACCATGGGCATCTGATTGAGACCTTCCTTACGCACTTCGATGGGCTGTTTTCCAACGCCAGCGCCAGTGCAATGCCAGAGGCGGATGACCGCGTCAGCGATTAGCCAAGACGCAAGAACACGACCAGTAGCCATGCCGGTCGCAGGACAAAAATTGGAGATAGGGATGGCCAAGGCACTCATCGCCATAGGCGTGGGCAACACATCGGGGGACAGCTTCCCCAAGCTGAAAGGAGCGGTCGGGGACGCTAAGGCTTTTCACGCCTGGGGCAAGGCCCAGGGGTTCGACTGCAAGCTCTTCGTGGACGAGCGCAAGAAAATCCGTTTTGCTGACGTCTTCGACGCTCTCGACACGTTCGTCAACCAAGGCATTTATTCGCAGATCGTTGTTTACTTCTCCGGCCATGGCATCTTGAAGGCCCCGGACTGCGAGCTGTGGCTGCTATCGGGTGCCCCTCGCATCCCGTCCGAGGCGATCAACGTTCGCGGCTCTATCGACAACGCACGCGCCTCCGGCGTCGAGCACGTAGTGTTCATCTCCGACGCCTGCAGATCGCTGCCAACCGACATGACGCAGGCGTCCCTGAGTGTGGGCAGTTCGCTCTTTTCCGTCATTCGCTACACGCCGCCCCTGCCGGAGGTGGACGTCTTCTACGCGACACTACCTGGCAACGTTGCCCTCGAAGTGCCGCCGGACGCGACTAACCAGCGCGATCGGGGCCTCTTGACGCAGTGCTTACTCGAAGCGCTCGAAGGAAGGGTGCCAGAAGTCATCCATGCTTTTGACGAAGCGGGGCAGGCTAGCCGCGTCGTGCCCTGCCGGCCGCTCAAGACATGGCTGACGGCCGCGCTGCCGCTGGCCGCTGCCGCGATCTCCTTGCGGCTGCAGCAGATGCCAGAAGCGCGCATCGAATCCGATCCTTCATGCAAATACTTGGCTAAGGTGATCAACGTGGCCCCGACACCGCAGCTGCGCCCGTCGTCGGCCGAGCAAGCCTACGGGACCCAGGTCATAGAGGCGCTGGCTAGGTACGAGCCGCCGGGGACGCGACGCCTTATTGCCTCCAACGCGTCCGGTGGCACCAGGCGCCGCACCCGTACGCACGACGCAGTGCCGAGACTCGGGCACATGCTCAGCTTGTTGCCCACGCACGCAGCAGCGATCGCAAAGATTGTCGAGTCGACGGCCTCAGCACCATTAGATGCAAGTGTTTCGATCAAGGGCGCGATCGTGCGCTCGGTCGTCGGCGCGGCGCAGGTAGAGTTGGTCACTGACAGCCGCGACTCATGGATCAACCTTGCTCCCAACAGCGGCGCACCGTTGGCCCTTCGCTTCGAGAACAGCAGCGGCTTCGTTGTCTCGCCCATCCCAGGTTATGTCACCACAGTCGTCGTGCAGAACGGTCGCATCGCCACTGTGAATTACACGCCGGCGCGGGGCTCGCGCAACTACGCGCAGTACGTGACCGTCGCTGGCGAACTGGAGGCGCGTCGCGCCGCGGCCGCTGTTGACGCCCTGAACGGGACCTTTTCGATTGAGAGCTCAGGATCCATTGCGCTGGCTGACTACGTGCGCTTCTTTAATCGGGTCGACCCGACGCTCGGTATCTACGCCTGCTACGCGTACTCGCGAGCGGGAAAATTCGACGAGATCGATAACATTCACAACATTATGTCGATGGAACCGGAAGCAGTGCCGTTCGATGTGGCCATGCTCGCCGCGCGAACTTCCGGAACAACGTTTCCGTCCGCTGCTCCGGGTATGCCTTTGATGACACAGGGTTGGATGATGCTCGGCCGCTTCCAGCAGTCACTTCCGACGGTACTTGCCCAAGTGCGAGAGTTTCTCGAACCTTCGCTTTGGGCGACCTTCAGCAACGCAGGCATGGAAATTCTCGAAGCCTACGTCAGTGAAGGTTAAAGCGATGCGATTGATCTTTATTCATGGGCGCGACCAGCAAGGTAAGGACCAGCAAGCGTTGCTGAAGACCTGGACCGAAGCGCTAGACGTTGGTCTAGACGCCGCTGGTTTGCCAAGCATCCGTGAGCATGAGGTCATCTTCCCTTACTATGCGGACGACTTGACCGCCATGGTCAACGAGATCCGAAGCGCGCCTGCGCCCGGCGTCAACACCAAGGGCAGTGTGCCATTGGAGGCTGCCTTGGACAGCATCCAGATAGCGTTGTTACAAGAAATTCTTGGCGAAAAGGCCGCTGCCGCGCAGGAGAAGGCCTTGCACAAGGGCGTGCAAAACACAGCTATTGCCATCGCATTGGCTCGTGTCGCTGATCGATCCGCCTTTGGCCCCGGCTTGCTTGTCAAGGTGACGGAAGACGTCTCTATATACCTTCAGCACCAAGTGGTCGCCAAACGAGTCAACGAATTCGTCGCACTCGCGATCGGGGCGCAACCGTGCGTCGTCGTGGCGCACTCGCTCGGCTCTATCGTCGCCTACCGGGTGCTGCGCGAGCTCGGAATGGGGGCACAGGTTCGTCGCCTCATTACCTTGGGCTCACCGCTAGGGCTACACACGGTGCGCAAGCTGCTTTCTCCGCCTGCACGAACCTTTCCTGGCGGGACGATATCTTGGTTCAATGCTCTCGATTCGGCGGACATCGTGGCGTTACATCCGCTGGACGAAATCACTTGGCCGATCTCTCCCGCCATTGAGAATCATGCATCGGTCAAGAATCACACGAGCAACCACCACGGCATCAGCGGCTATCTCGACGATCCAACGGTTGCTCGTGCAATCTACGAGGCACTCAACGCATGTTGACGCATAGATCGCATCCAGGCATCCCCCATCCCCTGAAGCCCAGAAAGCCCGTGAGCACCGAGCGACAGCTATCTGCGCGCCTGTGCTCATAGACGGCCTGGATATTGCGTTGCCCGTCAAGATACATGTCAACAATCACCAAGGAGGGCAATAACCTGCGGGCGAGCGCCCAGATGACGAAGCATGAGCAATAGATACGCGTTACGCGACCATTGTTGGGAGCGCACCAAGGGTCTTCTGCCCGGACGCGCAGGCCAACCATGTGCTCGGGCAGGGGACAACCGGTTGTTTGTCGATACCGTGATCTATCGCTACAGGGCTGGTAACCCTGGTAGGGCCTGCCGGCGCGGTTCGGGGATTTCTGGGTGGTGCACCCGCGCCACAGCCGTTGGAGTCTAAGCGGGACCTGACAGCACCTCTTCGAGGGTCTGGTGCAAAAGGGGGCATCATCGCAAGCCATCGGACGCAGCCGCGGCGGGCTGAGCACCAAGGTCTAGACGGAGGTCGATGCACTGGGCAATCCCACGAGATTTCATCTCACGCCAGGACAAGCGCACGATCTTGAAGGGGCAGACGTGCTATTGGTCGATACAGAGGCTTAAACGGTGATCGCCGGCAGAGTTATGACGCGCAAGCCCGCGTGATCGAGCTTCTGCTGAGCTAAGGCAAAGGCTTCGTCATTCCCTCACGCAGTACCTTGAGTTGCCTCTCCTTTGAGTAGCTGCACGCTCAACCATGCTTATGTGAAAATTACCGAAAGAAGACTTTGTATTTTGCATTATGATTCTTGCGTTCGAAAGTGATTCAGTAGACATATAAAAAAAATGGGGATGGGATGAGCGATGCCACTGCGGGCGAGGCGAGCGCCGATGCCATTCATTTCACCGCCGTGATCGGCGGACTGTGCGCTTACCATCGACGCCCCTTTGATGCAGAACTCTTAAGGCAACACTTCCCAGTACCACGCGGCGTTGAAACGGTCCTCGGTGCTCTGCGGAAGTTAGGCTTCCATGCAAAGATGCGTCAATGTCCCACCGCGCGTCTGTCTCGACAATCATTTCCCCTGATTGCCTTCCGTCGTGACGGCAATCCGGTGCTTGTGCTTGCTTGGACGGATGGCAAGCCGGTCGTATGGAACGGCTCTGGAGCTCCAAAATCCCAGCCAGCCGAAGAGTTTGGTCAGGACTACAACGGCTCGATTGTCCAAGCCCGTGCACAAGAAAAGCCAGCAATCGATCCCGACGGTGCGAACAGACCACAGGAGTTTGGATTCAGATGGTTCGTTCCCGAACTGCTGAAGCACAAGTCGGTTTGGCAACAGGTGCTCCTGGCTTCGCTATTCCTGCAGTTGCTGGCACTGGCCTTTCCTCTTATCACGCAGACGGTCGTCGACAAAGTCGTTGTGCATCGTACACAGAGCACGTTGATGGTCTTGGGCGTGGCAATGGGAATCTTTGTGGTTTTCTCGGCCGTACTTGGCTGGACCCGACAGTACCTGGTGCTGCATACCGGCAACAGAGTAGATGCCGTGCTAGGAGCAGCGGTATTCGACCACTTGTTCAAGCTACCGGTAGGCTATTTTGAACGGCGGCCTACTGGCGTCATTGCTGCACGCATGCGTGGAGTGGAGACCATCCGGGAGTTCATTTCGTCAGCGGCGGTGAGTCTGGTGTTGGACATCCCGTTCTTGCTGATCGCATTAGCCATCATGTTTTTCTACTCGGTCACGCTCACACTGGTGGTGCTGGGCATTCTGACCGTGATCTGTGTCATCTCGCTCCTAATCGCACCAGTACTTCAGTCACGTCTCAACCAACAGTTCTTGCTTGGCGCACGCAACCAAGCCTTCTTGACCGAGCACGTAGCCGGACATGAAACCGTGAAAAGTCTGCAGATGGAACCGCAGTTGAACGCGCGATATGGCGATTACTTGGCCACCTATCTTCAGTCCGGCTTCGCCACGAAACAGATCGGCAACACTTACCACACTGCAGCCAGTGCGCTCGAGCAGCTGATGACGGTCCTGGTACTGATGCTGGGTGCTTGGATCGTGATGAATCCCGCACCCGGCGGCCCCGTTTTCACCATCGGCATGCTGGTGGCCTTTCAGATGTTCGCCAGCCGCCTAAGTCAGCCGTTGCTGCGCATCGTTGGCCTCTGGCAACAATTCCAGGAGACGAGCCTTGCCGTGAAGCGCCTGGGCGACCTCATGAACGCACCGGCCGAGCCGTATGCCTTGGTTCCTGCGCGGCTTGCAGAACGTAAAGGCCGCATCGAATTCATGGGTGTTGGTTTCCGATATGGAGACGAGCTGCCGTGGCTGTACAGGGGCTTGGACCTTGTCATTGAGCCCGGACGCGCAGTGACCATCATGGGTCCAAGCGGCTCCGGAAAGTCAACTCTCGCCAAGCTCCTTCAGGGCTTCTATCGTCCCAGCGAGGGGGCGATTCGCGTCGACGGTGTTGACGTGCGCCACCAAGCAGCCAACGAGTTGCGCAGTTGCTTCGGCGTCGTGCCGCAAGAGACGGTGCTGTTCAGCGGAACTATTCTCGACAATTTGCTGGCTGCATGCCCAGCAGCCACATTTCATGAGGTCGTACAAGCGTGCAAACGCGCCGAAATTCACGACACCATTGAGGCGCTTCCCCAAGGTTATCAGACCGAAGTCGGCGAGCGGGGCACTGGCTTGAGTGGTGGTCAGAAGCAGAGACTTGCGATCGCTCGCGCGCTGCTCAAACAGCCCAAGGTGCTGATCTTTGACGAGGCCACTTCAGCGCTCGATCCCGCGACCGCTGAAGCTTTTGGTTCGACCGTCAACCAACTGCGTGGCCATGTCACTTTGATCTTCATTACGCATGCACTGCCGCGGACACTACAGGTAGACGAGGTGTACCTTGTGCGGGACGGCGTGTTGCGCAAACCGATCGCTCGTGTCAAAGAAGAGGCGCAGGCATGAAGCTGGACGCGGAAGCAATCGAATTCGCCCCTGGCCTGCTCGGAATCCAGGAGAGTCCGCCGCCCAAGATGCCGCGGGCCGTAATCTACAGCGTGGTCTTGCTCTGCACGACGCTGCTGATATGGGCAACTGTTGGCCGACTCGACATCGTCGCCGTGGCCGAAGGCAAGCTGGTGCCTCAGACCTATGTGAAGATCGTGCAGCCAGCGGAGGCGGGAATCATCACCGAGATATTGGTGAAGGAAGGAGATGCCGTTGAAGCTGGCCAGGTGCTGGTGCGGCTTGATCCCACGCTCATGGGCGCCGATCAGCAAGCATTGGCGCACGAACTGGCAGTGCACCGTTTAACCCTGCGACGCATCGATGCCGAGCTCGCGGGGGCACCGCTTCTCGCGCAGGCAGGCGACGATCCGGTGCTGCTCACGCAGATGCAGATGCAGGGTGCGCAGCGGCGTCAAGCTTACCAAGACGCACTGGCGCAAGAGGCTGCGCAACGACGCCGGCTGGAGCAGGATCTCTCTGCCTCCCAGGAGACGCTGAAGAAGCTCAGGATCACCCTCCCCAGCTACGAACAATCTGCAAGCGCCCACCGCAAGCTGGTGGCGGAAGGCTTCCTCAGCCCACTCGCCGGTAACGAGAAGGAGCGCGAAGCGATCGAGAAAGAACAGGATCTCAAGTCGCAGGCCGCCATCGCCGAGGGGCTCGTTGCTGGCATTGCAGCACAAGACAAAAAGATCGCCGCGCTCACCAGCAACTATCGAAGCCAGCTGCTGACTGAACGCACAGATGTCATGTCGAGCTTCTCCAAGCTGGAACAGGACGCGCGCAAGGCCGGCTTTCGCCAGACGCTGCTGGAGCTGCGCGCACCCCAGGCCGGTGTAGTGAAGGACCTTGCCACAACCAGCCGCGGAGCCGTGGTGCAGCCGGGCATGGTGTTACTGACACTGGTACCCCAGGGGGAGCAACTGGTGGCAGAAGTGCAGATCCGGAACGAGGATGTCGGCTTCGTGCAACCTGGGCAGGAGGTGCAATTGAAGCTGGCCGCGTTCCCGTTCCAGAAATACGGGTTGATGCAAGGGACGGTGCAAACCGTCGCTGCGGATGCTCAAGCCATGACCCAGAACAGTGGTATGAACCTGCCTCCTGCTGCGGCGACCGGCTACAAAGCCATTGTGAAGTTGCAATCACAACAACTCGAAATGCAGCGGGGCGATGAGGTGAAGCGCTACGCGCTTGATCCAGGAATGCAAGTGGCCGCCGAGATCAAGCAAGGGCACCGCACGGTAATGGAGTACCTGCTCAGCCCGGTGAGCAAGACGGTACATGAGGCGGGAAGGGAGCGGTAATGGCGGTGGCACCTCCACTTCATTTTCGGCAATAGTCCCCTTTGCTCTACATGGATTTGCTGATAGATTAAAAAATTACAAAAGCAAAAGGGGAGGAAGAGGTGGAAAACCTTGCGATCACCGCCAGGCGATCAGAGCTACGCGACACATTGAATGCCTACGAAGCGGCATTCAATGTTGTGAGATACCCCCTCCGCATTGAGGACCCTGTGCACGTCGCACAGTTACAACAAATCGCAACCAATCCAGCGATCCCCGCGCATCGGCTGGATTTACCTCTTTGCCTCGCACTGGTTGGCTTTTGGGCTCATCGCCCTGCTCGTGTTGGCCCTGCCATGAGCGATGTTCAGCAAGGTCGGCATTGAGGCCGACCCCACATCGCATGAACGATAGCCCAAGCGTGGTTCGGCAGCGCCGCATCCTGGTCATCCACCAGAACTTCCCCGGCCAGTTCCGCCATGTGCTGGCCACCCTGCAGGGCCGGGCCGACGTGGAAGTGATCGGCATCGGGCGTGAAGGCGCGCCCGGCATGCCCGGGGTTCAGTGGCTGCGCTACAAAACCCACCGAGCCGCCGCCAAGGAAACTCACCCCTACTGCCGCAGCTTCGAAAACGCCGTGCTGCACGGCCAGGCGGTGTGCCGCCTGCTCATGCAGCTCAAAGACCAGGGCTTTGTGCCCGACGTGGTGCTGGCCCACCCCGGCTGGGGCGAAACCCTCTACCTGCGCGAGGTCTTCCCCCAGGCCAAATTGATCCACCTGTGCGAATGGTTCTACGACGCCAATGGCCCCGACATGGGCTTTGACCCCGAGTTCCCGGTGGCGCTAGACGACCGGCTGCGCGTGAGCACCTGGCGCGCCCACCACCTGCTGGCGCTGGATCAGTGCGACGTGGCCATCGCCCCCACCCAGTGGCAAAAGAGCCAGTTCCCCGCCATTTACCAGCCCAAGATCCAGGTGCTGCACGAAGGCATTGCCACCGATGTGCTCGGCCCCGACCCGCAAGCCGAACTGACCCTGCCCAACGGCCAGGTGCTCAAAGCGGGCGACCCCGTGGTTACCTACGTGGCCCGCAACCTGGAGCCGTACCGGGGTTTCCACGTGTTCATGCGTTGCCTGCCGGCCCTGCTGGCGGCCCACCCCACGTGTCAGGTGCTCATCGTCGGTGGTGACGAGGTCAGCTACGGCCGGGTACCGAAGAATGCCAAAAGCTGGCGCGAAGCGCTGCTGCGCGAAGTGAACATCGACACCAGCAGCGAGACGGGGCGGGTGAACTTCTTGGGCAAGCTGCCCTACGCGCAATACCGCCGGGTACTGCAGGTCTCGGCGGTCCACGTCTACCTCACCTATCCCTTCGTGCTGTCCTGGTCCCTGCTGGAAGCGCTGGCCAGTGGCTGTGCGGTGGTGGCTTCAGACACCGCGCCGGTGCGCGAAGTGATCCGGCATGGGGAGAACGGATGGCTGGTGAGCTTCTTTGATGGGGCGCGGCTGGTGGACGCAGTGGGCAAGGTGCTGTCTGATCAAACCGGCATGCGGGCCATGCGGCTGGCTGCGGTGGAATCGGTCAAAGAGTGGTTTGCGCAGGCGGCCGGAACAGCAGGGTATTTGGATGCGTTGGGCCTTCAGACCGGCTCGGCCGCCACGGTGAAAACGGTCAGCGAAACTTCAGCGGAGGCAACATGAACGAATGGACCATGGGCCTTGTTTTGGGGGGCACTTCATGATTCGCAGAGCTCAATACGGGGTTTTGATCGGAGTTGCAATTTTTCTACTCAGTGCATGCAGCAAGACCGTGACCTGGGAAGAAGAGGTGCCGCTCAATACCGGGGAGGTGATTTGGGTCAAGAGAACCGTGACTTACAAATTGCAAGGTGATTCGGGGAATCCTCTTGACATTGCCTACCGGCCCGATTGGACGGAAATGCTGGAGTTCACGTGGCAGGGCAAAAAATACTGGTATACCGGTGATGCAGCCTTAATGCTGTTGGCAATTTCACCAAAGAGTCTGCAGCCCGTCTTGGTTGCAAAAGCCTCTAGCAAACAGTGGAGTAGGCAAAACGACTATCAATGTACAACTCCATTTTATGTTCAATTCGTACCCACCGAAGATGGCCGGAATTGGTCGTGGCCACCGAATATTGAACCATGGTTGTTCGGACTGCCTTACAACATAATGCAGCGTACGCCTGGCCTTCAGGAAGGGAAAAGCAAATATTTAGCTAGTCAGCGTCTAGAACGTGATCGTGTCCTTACACATCAATCGCCATCACTGGCTCGAGTGGAATCGGATTACAGTTTTAATCAGTGCAAGAAATAGGGAGATAGAAAGTGGCCTCAACTCAAGACTACGCAATACTTTCGCTATATGTGTACGATGTCCGTGAGGACGATATAAATCGTCCCAATTTACCAGCAGGCTGGACCGAAATCGAACTCAAGACTGACAATTTTGACGGCTTTTCCTACGGCATCTTCAAAGGACCGGGCGGAGAAATCGTCCTGGCCTACACCGGGACCAACGAGGGTATTGACTGGGTGTCGAACATCACCGGCGGCTTGGGCCTGGGATCGGTACAAGCCTCGGCGGCAGCGGTGGTTTTCGCGCAAGCCCGAGAGCAGTATGGCGCCAACATTACGCTGACTGGCCACAGTTTGGGTGGTGGTCTCGCTTCCATCATGTCAGTGTGGTTCAACCGACCTGCAGTAGTGTTCGACCATGCCGCTTTTGAACTGGCGGCGCGCAATCCGCTGTTTGTTCAAGCGTCCAAGGTGGCTCTGGCCCTAGGTGGTTTTGAGCTTGGGGAGTTTTTGAGCTACGACGGAATCCTGAACTTCGCCACGCGTGAACTCAATGTGCAAGGGCACCACATTGAAGGTGAAGCCCTTCAGTATTTGCGCGCGTCAGCGCCCACCATTGGTGGCAGTGATGCCCTCAGCGTAGGCGAAGGCCTGGATTCGGTCCAACTGCATTCCATGGCGCTGTACGTGGTCGCAAAGATGAGCCCGAGCTTCGTGCAAGCCACGCTTCAGTCTGCGTATTTCCTTCCTGCGATCGTCGATACGAACCTCTACAACACGAGTACGAAGGAAAGCAGCGAAAAAAACTTCCTCATCGACCTCATCCGCAGCGAACAGGCCAAAATCGGCAACGGCAAGCTCAGCCACTTCGCGGCCGACCTACACCGGCTGGGGCAAGACCTCACCGGCCTGAACGAAGCCGCCCAAAAGGCCATCGTGGCCCAGGGGGTGGAGTGGTACTACTGGCAAGGCACCGACTACGCGGGGCAAGAGTTCTCCACCCGAGACGGCGCCGTGCTGCAGTACACCAGCGCCCAGGGCGCCCACCTGCCCGGCGCGCTTGACCGGGCCTCCAGTTATGTGCGCCCCTGGCTTGACGCGCTGTACACCGCCAACACGGGCGACACCCGGTTTGCGCCCATGGGCACCGGTTTTGCGCAATGGAACGTGGCCACCAGCGCCACCACCGGCGCCGTGGCCACCGCCCGCGACCTGGACAAAACCCAGATGTTCATCGGCCAGAGCGGCAACGACACCTTCAACGGCGGGCATAGAGCAGATGTGATGTTTGCGGGTGCGGGCAATGACAGCCTGAGTGGCGGCAATGGCAACGACATGCTGTATGGAGGAGTTGGAGACGACACCCTCATCGGCGGCGGTGGTAACGATTGGCTTTATGGAGGTGCGGGCAACGACCGCTACGAATTCAGCGGCAGCTTTGGATCAGATACCGTCCTGGACGCTGATGGTCAAGGGAGTATCTGGGTAAGCGGCGTCCAGCTCACCGGCGGCGAGAAGCTGGGCGCCAATGTCTGGACCGACAAGCAGTGGACCTATTACCTCACCGCCACCGGCGACCTGATCATCAGCAAGGCCGACAGCAATGACCGCCTTATCGTGCGCGGCTGGCAGTCCAAGGATGCCAAACTCGGCATTGACTTAAAAGACGCCGCGGCCGCGCCGCCTCCTCCGACGAGCAACATCGTCACCGGCACCCAAGACGCCGACACTCTCCGCGGCACCGCTGCCAACGACCTCATCCAGGGTTTTGCCGAGGACGATTGGATCGACGCCAGCCAGGGTGGCAACGATTTCATCGAGGCCGGTTCCGGTCGCGACTTCGTGGGCGCGGGCCACGGGAACGACACCATCATCGGCGGTACCGGGCGAGACGTGCTGTTCGGCCGCGGCGGCGAGAACGAGATCTGGGGAGGCGACAAGACCGACTTCGACACCGTCCACAACCAGACCGAGGCCGCTGCGGACGATGAAGCCGACATGTTGAGCGGAGTCGGCGGCGCCGACACGCTGTACGGGGGAGCGGGGAACGACGCACTCTTTGGCGGCGGTGGCGGCGACTTGATCGTCGCCGGGGCCGGGAACGACAACATATTGGCGGACCACCACCCCGGCACCACCAATGTCCTGAACTGGCAGCTGGAGCGCGGAATTGAGGTCGAGTCCGATGGCTCTAGCAGCTTCGTCCTTACCTTCATAAACACCAACGCCCTGTACAGCCCGGAACCGGGCAACGACATCATTTTTGCCGGCGCCGGAGACGACTGGGTGACCGCCGGCGCTGGGGACGACATAGTGGAGGGTGGGGGAGACAACGACCTGGTCTGGGGCATGGCCGGCGATGATGTGATCGTCGGCGGAGAGGGTAATGACCGCCTACAGGGCGACGGCACATACCACAGCATGTCATCGCTCGACTACACGCCGCCGGCTCAACATGGCAACGACACCCTCTATGGCGGCAGCGGTAACGACACGCTTATCGGCGACGGAGGTGACGACACGTTATTCGGCGGCACTGGGGACGATCGCCTGGAGGGCGACGCTGGTCAGCTGGAAGGGCAGTACCACGGCCATGACTACCTCGAAGGCGAGGATGGCACCGACACGCTAGTCGGAGGCGGCGGCAACGACACGCTGTACGGCGGAATCGACAACGATTTGATGGCCGGCGACGCTTCCGACCTGGAGGGGCAGTACCACGGCCATGACTACCTCGACGGCGAGGATGGCACCGACACACTCGTCGGAGGCGGCGGCAACGACACGCTGTACGGCGGAATCGGCAACGATTTGATGGCCGGGGACGCTTCCGACCTGGAGGGGCAGTACCACGGCCATGACTACCTCAACGGCGAGGATGGCACCGACACACTCGTCGGAGGCGGCGGCAACGACACACTGTACGGCGGGATCGGCAACGATCTGATGGTTGGCGACGCTTCCGACCTGGACGGACAACACCATGGTGCCGACTACCTCGACGGCGAGGATGGCAACGACACGCTCGCCGGAGGCGGCGGCAACGACACGCTGTACGGCGGAATCGGCAACGATGTGATGGCCGGCGACGCTTCCGACCTAGACGGACAACACCACGGCGCCGACTACCTGAACGGAGAAGAAGGCGACGATGAAATACAAGGCAATGGCGGGAACGATACCCTGCTCGGAGGCAATGGCAACGACCTACTCTTTGGAGACGACTCTGTTCTCACAGCTGGGTCTCATGGCAACGATTACCTGGACGGCGAAGCAGGAAACGACACCCTTGTGGGTGGTGCTGGTAGCGATACCCTGATTGGTGGCGATGGCGATGACGTGCTGTACGGCGACGCCGACGGCCTTGCCTCAGGTGGGGATGATCGAATCTACGGCGATGCAGGCAACGATCAGATGCGTGGCCATCAAGGGAATGACACGCTCGACGGCGGGAGCGGATCGGACATGCTCCTCGGTGACGAAGGCGACGATGTGCTCACAGGAGGGACAGGCGACGACGAACTGCAGGGCGGAACCGGTGCTGACTTGCTGTTCGGGGAGGAAGGGATCGATACCCTGCTGGGCGGAGCTGATGACGACCGTCTGTACGGAGGGGCCGACGATGACTGGTTACAAGGGGACTCGGGTAACGACCATCTTGACGGCGGAGACGGGGACGACATCCTCATGGGAGGGGACGGTGACGACACACTGGTCGGCGGTAAGGGTTTTGACCAACTGTTCGGCGGAGCGGGTAACGATACCTACGTCTTCAATGCCAATGATACGAGCACTGGTCTCTCGGAACCGGCTTTCGTAAATGACACGAGCAGTGTCTCACGGGCAGCGTTCGTGAGCGACACGAGCAGCGATCTCGCCTTGGCGGAGTTCGTGAATGACACCGTCGGCGTCAATCATGTGGTGTTGAACGGGATGTCGATCTCGTCGATGAGTCTGACCCCATTCGGCGGATTTGGCGGGAACGACTACATCCTCGAGACGGGTCAGAGCAGCATCTTGATCCGTGGCCTGTCCACTGGCGCTATCGGGACAGTTTCCGTGTCCGGCGTGACTTATACCGCCGACCAGTTTTTCGGAAAAACGTACGCCTGGTCGGCGGATGAAAGCACATCAACGTCTGGCGCGACGCTACAGGGCGGCAAGTTAGCCGACAGTCTGACGGCGACCGGTGGCAACAGCACCTTGGCAGGGGGTTTTGGAAACGACATCCTCAGCGGTGCCGGCGGGAACAACACGTACCTGTACGAAGCCGGAGACGGACACGACGTTATTTACGACACCAGCAGCGCTGCGCAGAAGGGCACGCTGCGCTTCGGCAGCGGCATCAGCGCCGACCAACTACAGCTTTCCTACAGTGGGGATCGACTGATCGTCACTTTCGGAACAGAGCTTGCCGGTTCCGTCGAGATCACCGGTTTTAACCCCAACAGTGCAGCCGCGTCTGGCGGTATTGCTCGCTTCGAATTCAAGGACGGGACGATCCTCACCCGGGAGCAACTGGTCGGTCGAGGGTTCGACCTGGTCGGCAGCGCGGCAAGCGAAACCGTTATCGGCACGAACGTGTCGGACCGTATCACGGGCGGGAGCGGAGACGACCTTCTGGTGGGCAAGGGAGGTGCCGATACGTATGTCTTCAACATTAGTGACGGGACCGACACCATTGCCGATAGCGATACGGCTGCTGGCAGCGGCGACATTCTGCGCTTCGGTGAAGGCATTGAGACGGGATCGGTGAACGCCCTGCGCAATGGCAATGACGTCATCTTTGTCATTGGTTCGGACCAGCTCACCTTGCGCAACTATTTCACCACGGGGGCGGATACGGTTGAGCGCATCCTCTTCGCTGATGGAACCGAGTGGTCTCAGGCGAACGTGAACGCGGTGATCGCGGCGAGCTCTTCGCTGAATTTCACCCTCGTTGGCACTGAGGGCGAGAACACACTGCGAGCACTGGCTGGTAACGACTTGCTGGATGGCCGCGGTGGCAATGACACCCTGTTCGGCGGAGCAGGCAACGACTCGCTGATCGGCGGTGCTGGCTACGACTGGCTCTACGGACAAGCCGGCAGCGACACCTACATCGTGCGCCCCGGTGATCAAACTGAGACCATCAGCGAGACCGGCAGCAACGACCCGAATGGAATCGACGTTGTACGCTTTGAAGGCATCAATCGCCAGGATGTGGCCATTGCCCGCAGCGGCGAGTCACTGCACGTGTACTCGCTCAACGGACAACAGTTCGAAGCCTATGTTCTGGACCAGTTTTCTACTGAAGACCCTGCAGGTCGGGTGGAGCGCCTAGAGTTCGCCGATGGCACTGTGTTGGACGCGAACCAGATCAAAGCAGAAATTCTGAAGGCCAGCAACGGCGCCGACACCCTGTTTGGCTTCGGGGGTGGCGATGTCGTCGATGGCCGATGGGGAGCAGACCAGATCTATGGTCGGGCGGGTAACGACACGCTGCAGGGGAGCCAGGGCGACGACAGGTTGTACGGAGAAGCCGGCGACGATCTGCTGCTCGGCGGAGCAGACCATGACTATCTTTCAGGCGGCGACGGTCATGACACGCTGGAAGGAGGTGCCGGCTGGGACACGATGGACGGAGGCGCCGGTAACGATATCTACAGCTTCGGCATAGGTGCTGGTATGGACATCATCCAAACCGATGCCTCTGGCACCGACCAGGTCCTGCTGAAGGCTGGAATCACGGCCGCCAATGTCACGTTGCATAGAGTGTCGTCGCCCCCCTCTGGCGACATCCCATTCAATGGCGATTCGCTGGTCATCCAGTTAAACGGCGGCAATGATCAACTCTGGATCGCGAACTATTTTGCGACAGGAACCCAAGGTTACATCGAGACCATACGCTTCCAAGATGGCACAACATGGGACTACGCCGCCGTAGCCTCTCGGCTGGTTTCACAAGGTGGTACGGTCAACTCGATGGTTGGCACCACGAAGGCCAACACGTTCACTGTGGATCATTGGAATGATACGGTCACGGACTCAACATCGAACGATGCCGACCTAATCAATGCCGCTGTGAGCTACCGCCTTCCGAACACAGCCGTGTGGAACTTGACACTCACCGGCGGACTGAATCTTTTTACGGCCGGCAACGACGGCAGCAACATCCTGCGGGGCAATAGCGGCGACAATTGGTTCAACTTCAGCGGTCTTGCCGGGTATGCTGATCAAGTATACGGCGGGCGCGGGGATGACGTTTATGTAATGGCGTCAGAACGCCAGAGCGTCGAATCCAACGCACCACTTACAACATTTGCCACGATCAGTGAATTGCCAGGAGAGGGCAATGACACTCTGGTCACTGGCGCGTGGTCATTGAAGCTTCCCGACAACATCGAGAACCTGGTGTTGGGGCAACCCAATCCTCTCGATGAACTCAGATACTCAGCCGGCGCAAGCAACGACTTCACACATCGGCTGCACGGTAACGCTGCCAACAACATAATTGACACAACCCTTTACGAACGACAGGCAAGTTCGCAAACTTGGTATCAATTCCGAAATCGGCCAGGCTTCAACGGCATGTTGGACTTCCTGCTGGATGGAGATACGGGCGCGGACACCCTGATTGGTGGTCAGTGGAACAACATCTACGTGGTCGACAACCTGGCGGATGTTGTCATCGAAACCGGGGTTTCCAGTAGTGGCCTTGACATCTCGAACGACACGGTGCAGACCCCCTTCGAAACGTCACTGCTCACCCATTACCAGTACATAGAGAACATCACACTCACCGGCAATCAGGCGGTACGCGCCACTGGCAACGCACGCGGAAATAGGCTGGACGGCTCCCAAAACACGGCTGTCAACATATTGGAAGGCGGCGATGGCGATGACACTTATGTTGTCGGTATCGGTGATGTCGTGATTGAAAACGGTACCGGTAATGACACATTCATCGCTGGCTCCGGGCCGACTGGCACGACCTTCAGCATGGCTGCACTTGGGAGTATCGAAAACGGACGGGTGAACCGCGGAGCCGGAGCGCTCAACCTCGAAGGCAACGACCTGGACAATTGGCTCACCGGAAACGAATCGGACAATACAATCTGGGGAGGCGATGGCAACGACACCATCTCAGACCAGCTCCTCGCCGACATCCTCTACACCGGGAAGAACAACGCTGTAGAGATCAAGCCTGCATTCGATTCAGATCTGCTGATTGGAGGTAATGGGAACGACGTCATCACCAGTCTTGGCGGCAACGACACCATGGATGGGGGCGCAGGCGACGACAGTCTCATTGCACTCTACAACACACCTCGCACGCTCGAAATCCGATTCGGAGCCGATTACGGACAAGACATATTCTCGGCAGATGTCGCACAAACCATCAATGTCGACATGAAGAGCGTCAATCTGCGCGATGTGACGCTGCAGCGGCACAACGGCATGCTAACAATCGAAACTTTGGATGGGTCTACGCTCAAGATTCCTGACCTCCATACCATTGGTGGCATCTGGTTCTCGGGCGGAATTGTGCTCAGCGGTAGCCAAATTGATGCTGTCATTGCGAACCCGGACCGCAGCGTCGCCACCGAAGGCAGCGACCTCTTGGTCGGGACATCTGGTAACGACCTGATTACAGCCTTGGGAGGGTTCGATTCGGTATACGGACTTGAAGGAGCTGACGCATTATTTGGCGGAAACGGAAACGATTCTCTTTTTGGAGGAGCGGGTGACGACACGCTGGATGGGGGTAGCGGCGACGACTTATTGGCAGGTGGTACAGGGTCGGATGTCTACCGCTTCGGTCGTGGATACGGCTGGGATTACGCGGACGACATCCTACTGAGCGCTCAGGGCGGCCTGGGCATGGACGATGGAGCCTTCGACTGGGTTCAATTTGATGCGTCGGTGACGAGCGCCGACGTCAGGGTCTTGCGTCAAGTACGCGGTACTACCGCCTCTGGGATAGTGGTGCAGATCGCCGCGACAGGCGATGCAATTGCGCTGCAGAATGCGTACGCGGCTGGCGCCGCCGGGCAGATCGAAGCGGTGCGCTTCAACGGCGGAACGCAGTGGGATCTGGCGAACCTCAAGACCAGAATCCAAGGAGAGGCGGGCTACGATAACAGTGACGACCGTCTGACGGCGCCGATCACCAGTTCTTTCCTGGATGGCCGCGGCGGCAACGATACGCTCACCGGCGGTAGCGGGAACGACACGCTTGACGGCGGCACCGGCATCGATTCGATGACCGGAGGCGCAGGCAACGATACCTACTACGTGGACAACACCAGCGATGTGGTGGTGGAAGCCAGTCGTGGTGGAATCGACACGGTCATCTCCAGGCTGAATTCCTACGTGCTCGCCGCTCAAGTGGAAAACCTGACCCTTTCGGAAGCCGATCAGGCCTATGAAGGTATCGGCAACGCCTTGAATAACATCCTGAGGGGCAACTCTTATGGGAACCGCCTCAATGGCGGCGCGGGCATCGACACGATGGTTGGCGAAGGTGGGGACGATGTGTATGTCGTGGACAACACAGCTGACGTAGTGACCGAAGTCGCAGGCGGGGGGATCGACACCATCGAATCTTCTGTCAGCATCGCGAGCCTCGCCCAGAACGTGGAGAATGTGCGGCTGCTGGGCACGGCAAATCTCAATGCGACGGGCAATGCCGCGGATAACTACCTTGAAGGTAATGCGGGCGCGAACTCACTCGTCGGAGGACTCGGCAACGACACATTTTTTGGGGGCGCCGGAGTTGATACGCTTCGCGGCGATGCCGGGGACGACTATTACATAGTCGATGCCTCTGACGTGGTGGTGGAGACGTCCGGAGGTGGTTACGACACCGTGGAGGTCAGGTTCAACTACTCCCTCGCGGCTGCGGCCGACATTGAGCGCATCGTGCTGCAAGCGGGACAGGGGGGTCTTGCGGTCACAGGAAACGGGATCGCCAACCAGATCATCAGCCGCACCGACGGGAACGACACGCTCAACGGCGGCGGCGGCGCGGATTGGCTGATCGCAGGCGCAGGCAACGACACGCTGCAAGACACGACAGGAAACACCGTGGCGGATGGTGGAGAAGGAGACGACATCCTCCATCTCGGTGCTGGAAATGACTTCGTGGCGGGGGGCAAGGGAAATGACACCCTCACGTTGGGTGCCGGCAGCGACGTGATCGGGTTCAACCGTGGTGATGGCATCGACACCGTCCAAGTGCCGCTCGCTGGTGCCGGGGCGGGTGAGCGCAACGACGCCATTTCGGTGGGGCAAGTGTTGCTGTCCGAACTGATGTTGTCCCGAACAGGCAACGACCTGCATCTGGGCGTGCTGGGGTCCTCGCAAGAACTCAGGCTTGTTGGCTGGTATGCGTCAACAAGCCACCAAACCATCACCAAGCTGCAGGTGGTGGTGGATTCAACCAGTGATTACAGTGCCGGCAGCACGGATGTGCTGCGCAACAGTCGCATTTTGACGCTCGACTTCGGACGGCTCGTTTCGGCTTTCGATGCCGCGTCCGCTTCAAATCCGGCGTTGCGTAGCTGGCAGCCGAGCGAGGCAACGCTGGTGAGTACTCGACTAGGTTCGAGTAATACTCAGTTGCTGGGCGGCGAAGTAGCCTACCAGTATGCACAAGGGCAAGACTTGGCCAGCCTCCCATTTGCCGCCACACAGGTTCAGGTGGCATCCACGGGCTTCGGCAATGTGACTCAGGATATTCTGAACCCATCAACTCAGGTTGGTTCAAGGATTCAACTGATGTCGATGGCATCCTTCACCACGCTCGCAAGCGATTCCGAGGCAGCGGTCGTCGAAGAACCATCGCAGGATAGTTTCGTACTGTTCACCGAACTGAATCCTGTGCTTTCCGCCCAACCCTTGCTGAGCCAGCGCGCGGCGGCGCAACCCGTCGAACTGCTGCAAAGAAAAGCGCCCCCCGCCTCTTTGGGCGCCGTGACCATGCCCAGCATGCCTTTGACGGATCAGGTGCATGGAAGAACGGTCTTGATTGGCAGCGTAACGTTGGACACAGTGGAAGTGCCCTTGCACCCAGGGGCTACCGCCCTCACGAGTGGCGAGGTGGTTGACAGCGCGGCTGAGAGCGCAGGTTCGCCCGTCTTGGATAACGTGTCCGTAATTCAAAAACAGCAGCCCGGGGGCCTCAACGAAGTCGTCAGCAAAGCACCAGGCCAGTCCGACATGTCTGGTGAAATCGCTACGAGGTCGAGACCGACGGACGTCGACGTCGTCAGTGGTTATGAGCACTCTGAAACCCCGTCGCAACCTGTCGAGGCGACCTCCTCCATTTCCGCTAAGGCAGACACCACCGGAAGGGACGAGCTCATCGCTTGGCTACGGACCGAAGTCAGTTCGGCTCGCACGGCTCGAGCCGCCGCCCCTTCGTTGATGAACCAGGCGTGGGGTCAGGTCGACGCATGGTCTGCTTTGGAGCAGGCGTTGGCTCCAGCGGGACTTCTGTCCGAGGCCGGTCTGGATGGCAAGGCGGCGTTTTCTGAGCAACAGTTTACGTTTACCGGGGCATCCAAAATGGACATCACAACCCCGCCGAACTCTGTTGGGCGGGTGGAGCACGTGGCTCGGTTCGAAGCGATTCAAGGTCTCTGACTTTCGTGACACTGCTACAGTTTCGCGAGCAGCTGCGGGCGCTGCGCATTGCGCGTCGTCCCGAGGCTGCTCGCCAGCTGATTCAGGCGCAATCAGAGTATCAAGATGACGCGGCGCTCCAAGCCCTGGCTTGGGAGCACGAAGACTTTTGGTGGGAGCCGCTTGTGGGGAAACGCGTCACGCTTGAGAGGCGTGATGGCAGTCACACCACCTTTGTGCGGGCTTGCTGGGAGAACGAGGGCTTCATGCTCAACTTCAACCGATCGGCGCGGCGCTTACCCGCTTCCGATGCGGTGTTAAGCCAAGTACTGGAGCGCGAGCGGGCTGCGACGCTCAGCGAATTGCACGCACTGCATTGGACTGTTTGCACTGACAGGGGGCCTGTTGGTTTTGTGAGTGCAACTGACCATTCGAAAACACACCGACGTTGTGAGTTCCTGATCGGCTTTCCCGGGCTCCAACGTGCAGTCGCAATGGAGGCCACGCAGCTCGCCATGGAGTTCTTGCGCAACCGAGTGGGTGTCGAACGACTCACGGCACACTTCTATCCCGAGAACATACATGCGATCAAAGTGGCGACCAAATTCGGCTTCCAGCAAGAAGGGATCATGAAAGCATATTTTCGAAATTCTGACGGCACGAGGTCCGATCTCGTCATTGCAGGATTACTACTGACCGACGAGTTGCCAGCGCGGAGATGGCGTATACGGCAGGAAAATAGAAAATCCTCCAATCCCAACTGATGCTAGCCAGCCAGCAGATAAACGTCCTCGCAGCAATGCGCCATTGAATCCAACTACACCATCACGAAGTACTCAATAACCGAATCCAATGATTCCAAGTTGGGATATCTCTGCTCAACCCCGCCTCTCGGACCACTTTTGTAAATCGAAAACCAACCGCACTCAACTTTAAAGCACCACCACCACACGCAACAAAAAGAGATTTGACGCCAACATCGCGCACAAGCTGTGGACGGATCTTATTGGAATACCAGCGCAACATGTCGGCGACTTGTTCTGGCGTATTTATGCGCCCCCAGAACGAAAAAGAAAAATCTCCCGAAGCAACATAGGCTCGCTCATCTAGAGCCAACAGTCGCGGAATTGACAAGTGCATACGTCTAGCGGCAATAAACATAACTTTGTCGCGCAAGAGGAGAGCACGTCGAATACCATTGCTTCGACTCACACTGTGATCAATAGAGGCAATCAACACATCAACGACATCCTCTGAAATACAAGGTCTTGCAAGAACGTTTGCAACATCTCGACCCGAAAACTGGCGAGCAACAGAAATGTTAGATTTTCCAGTCACCCGCTCGGCAACCGCAGCAATTGCTTCAGCTTCGTCACGATTTAACCTCGCTCTGCAAACCATCAGATTCTGGCGCAGTACGGAAGCAATCCAGTAAGGGAGTCTATCGACATCCTGTGCAAATACGGAATAACGCCCTTTTGATTGCAAGCATAACTCAAGAAACCGGTTCGGCCAGTCGTTGGAAAGCACCATTGCGGCCTGTAATCTTTGGAGGCGATCGCCGATTCCTGCTCGCTCAAACGCTCCGCGCTGGCCAGGAAATGAGCCCAAGGCTGTCAACCCAATCATCAACTGACGCAAACCATCAAAGTAGAGGTGTGAATATATCTCACCCTGATTGGGCAGCGTTACAAATCCCAAGTCAAGAGCGCAATCTACGCGCTGCTGCATCTCGATGGCATCCTGGGTAGCGGATGTGACTGCGCCCGCGACACTACGCCGGCAGTATCCACACTGTTGAATGGTCCCGTGCATGGCAAAGGTACGCGTCGCGTTCATGTCTGTCCGATGGGGAGCAAGAGGACTTCCACAACTCCCGCAACGATCTTGAAGCAGGACACCGTGCCGTGCACACACGACCGACAGGGCCAGCCGCCAACGACGACGCAGGAAAGGCGTCTTATCTGCAGTCAAACACAACGGACAAAACTGCTGACCAAATGCGCGTCGGGTTCGATGGAAGATGCTCAAGGGCAGCAGAAATCTCGTGTTGCCAGTGTCGTTGAAATGCTCAAAGACGACTGATTCGTAAGTTCTTAGGGTCATTTCCTCGAGACGCTCGCGCTGCACACCTGTATGACGCTCAAGGCCGTCTAGTAGCCAGGCCGGTGCGTGATGGTCGATGTCGCGATTCCAAATTTGCCTCTCGCGACCGAAGTTAGCAGCGTAAAAACTGTGGACCTTAAAGCCGTTGCCTCTGGCAACCCGAATCATCCAAGATGACAGCAGTTCATCCGGGAGGGGATGCGGGTGGATGGGCCAAGTCATTGTTCCGGTCACGCGACCTTATAGGGACGCTGCTGCCTGTTTTCGCATCGACGGAGCGACGTAACCACATGCATCAAGCACGTCGAGGGTGATTCGCTCATCCCCATTTTTAATGGCGTGAATTGACGCCAAATTCAAAAGTGTGGACATCTCTCCTATTGTGCCCCCCGAGAGATCAACGATGCGCCCCGCGAGCGTCGGCGCGGACAACTGGGAGGCATGCCGCAACGGAAGGACTCGCTCAAAGCTGGCCAGCAAGCGGGCCAGTTCCGTGTCCTTCGTCCACTTCGGCAATACGATGGGCGTGAATCTGTTTGCAAGCTGAGGATCCGTCTGAACTGCGCGCATGGCCTCAGCCGTTCCGATTCCAACGATAGGGACACACAACTCATTTCCAAGATACTTCAGCACATTTAGACAGTTCCGCTGTTTGACATAGGACCCTGCTAAAAGGTGATGAATTTCATCAACCATGATCATGCCCAAGTTGACCCGCCGCAGAATGGCGACCACCCGATCACGCTTGGCGTCCGTGGCCTCACTTCGCCCATACGACTCAAAAAGTCGGTTCAAGATCGCGTTGTATAGCCCTCTCTCGTCCGGGCTTGGTGGCGCTTGGATATACAGGACAGGAATGTTGATACTCTCGCCATCTAAGTTTTCATCAGCGGGATGCATTTCACGGAACTTGGTGACCAACATGGTCTTGCCATTGTTGGTTTCCCCTATGAGCAGCATGTTCGGCATGCGCGGTTGCGGTGGGTGAACCAGCAGGTCTTCCAGCTTCTCCAAAATTTCTTTGGCCTTGCCGTACCCGATCCATCGCGCCTTTCGAATATGCTGTATTCGTTCGCGCTGCGGCAGCGAAAGTTTGCTGGCCGCGTTACCGGAAAGATGCGGAAACTCGCTCATTCGGCCTCCTCAATGTCGTCAAAAGGCTGGATGTCGGCCTCCCATTTCGGGGTAGATTTCGGCTCAGGCGGAGGCTTGTAAACTGCTGCGCCCTTGGTCCAGTCTGCCCTTCGCTGATTCGCACGCCTGACCGTGCGGGATTTTTCAGCTGCATCTTTTTCGATGCGCTGCATGTCGTTCAATCCCTCAAAGATCGTGTCTTCGTCGACCTGCAGGTCGGGATGCTCAGCGATGTTTTTCAAGATAGCGTTCAGGTCCCAGACACTCATCCGCGGGCGTGTCACGTCACGATAGGGAACAGCGTAGTACCGACGCGTGTCGGGATCGAGAAAGTACAGCTCGCCAATGTCGCGCGGATCACGAACAAAGATGAATTTTCGCTTGAGCTTCGAATTGTTCGGATCTCGGGCATGTATCCAAGGTCGCAAGACGTCTGCGTAGTAGTGGATGTTGTCCACCAAGACACCGTACTCCTGAATAGTTCTTTCCACGAAGGGCATGAAGTCCAACCGTAGCTTGAACTCGTCGCCCACCGGCTCTGGCAGTCCGATCCCTTTTTGGGTATCGGTGCCAAGAATGAATTGCTCGTAGAGCTTGATCGGCGGCACCCGGCCAATGCCCCTGTGTGGGCGCTGGTGATAGACCTTGGTCACGAAAGTACCGAACCACTGTTCGAATTCCTTAAGCGTCATCATGGCCTTGCCGTCGGAGTCGTACTCCCCACGCTCTTGCGTGTTGGAGAACGTCGTGCCCGGCAGGGTCTGGGCTCTGTGCATGAAGGTTCGAAACAGTCGCTCAATGTGGCCACCATAGTTGGGCAACCCCTTTGGACGGTTTTCCATCACGATGTCGTGCTCTTTGCAAGCCCGCTCCAGCATCGTTCCCCGGAACTCAGCAGCGTTGTCGGCGTAGACCTTGGCAGGCCTGCCTTCAACAGGCCAACTCGCTGAGATGCCCCGTTCAGCCAGCCATTGCGCCTTGGGCAGAATCGCATGTGCCAAAGCCAGTCCTGTAGCCAACGCACCAGGGGGATCAAGAGAAGCACAAAACCCAGCCAAGACACGTGTGCAGCTGTCGCTTACGATGGTCAAATAGCCTCGCCCGATCGGCCTGCGGTACGTTTCATCGACGAAGATCACATCGATGGGTGAGTGATCGATCTGATACACCGCGAGCGGTACGTCGGCCCCAGGAAACGAACCTTTCAGCGGTTCAAAGGTTTCACGAGCCTCCTTGCTGCTGCGGCGCTTGGACATCACCAGACGGTCTTGCAGTCTTTCGACTCGGCGTCGCACTGTGGCAATGTTCGGCGGTTTGAGGCCTTCCTTGCGACACGCCAGCGCGATCTGCTCAGTCAGCTCAACGATGGTCGGGCGCTCCGGGACCAAATAGTAATTTTCGATCTTGTCTTTGACGATTGCCTCAATCGCATCGGATAGACGCGATTTGCCCTGATCGCTTCGCCCTGCACGGACGAGACCTGAGACTGTTTTGGTTTCTGCCCACCGCGCGATCCATCGGTAAACGGTTGCGGGGTCTCGCCCAAAACTGCGCGCAACCTCTTCAATCTCCTGCCTGGTCCTTTTGCGAGGCTCACGGTTCAAGAGCGGACGGATGGCCTCAAAACGCCTCCAGGCTTCGTCCCACTCCTCGGCTCCGATGGTCATGAGGCCATGAGCACCCGTGGCGGAGGGCAGACTGGACTTGAGCTCGGATGGCGACGCAAGTTCCGTATGACCAGTAACGGGATCACGAACCAGGACCCGGTCGATGGCTGGAATGTCGAGAAGGATCCACGTGCGGTCCTTCCAGACAACGGGTGCACCAGATATCAGTCGGCTCATGTCAACCTCGCAAAGACCAAATCGTCGAACGCATGTTCAGCAACTGAGCAATGTCAAAACCGATCCGTCGATCCGCGAGCAGGCGCCACATCACCGGGATCAGTGCCGCCTGGTTCCACCTGTCGCGGTACATGGACTCAACAAGATCCCGCGGGGTGGTCTCAACAAGCTCGGCAAGCCGATCCAGCAACCACTGTTCCATCTCTGGCGCGCTCTCTCGACGCAGGTAAGGAAGCAAAAACGTTGCGTTCTCCAAAGCAGGCGTCCGGATTTCACGCTCTGTGTAGATCATGAACAGCCAGCCTTTTTCTGCAGCGAAAGCCCTGGCTGCCCTTGCCCTTGCGCGCCACTCCCGCCACTTCCCGACGACATCCTCCCGGTACTTGATCTCTACCAGCACAGGACGAGGATCGTGGACCTGGCGGTCAATACGCCACTCGATCAACCCGTCCGGGGTGTACTTGTGAGGTTGCCCATCCTTGCCACAATAGGCCAGCGTCAAAGGCTGTGGCGTATATATGTCAACGGCTGGGTCGAACTGCATCAGAAGCATGAAGTCACGCTCAAGAGTCGACTCATATCGGGCGCCGTTCGGCATCGTGCCTGTGACACTTCGGCTCTGAACACCGATGCGTCGGACCGGTCCAGAGACCAGCGAAGAACTTGTAGTCGCAGTCAATGTGTTCATTTGGCCTCATCATTGCATTTATCTAGCATTTTTACAGGCGGCTCACCGCCGCGCCCGGGTGAGATCTCGCTGGCGCACCACGGCGTGCTGTTTCTGGACGAGCTGCCGGAGTTTCCCCGCGCCGCGCTGGAGGCCCTGCGCGAGCCGCTGGAAAGCGGGCACATCCGCATCTCGCGCGCGGCGCTGCAAAGCGAATTTCCAGCACGCTTTCAGCTCATCGCCGCCATGAATCCCTGCCCCTGCGGCTTCCTGGGCCACCCCACGCGCGCCTGCCGCTGCACACCCGACCAGATCGGCCGCTACCAGGGCAAGCTCAGCGGCCCACTGCTCGACCGCATCGACCTGCATGTGGAAGTACCCGCGCTGCCGGCAGACGACCTGCTGCACGGCGTGGCCGGCGAGCCGAGCAGCGCGGTGCGCGATCGGGTGGTGGCGGCCCGCGAGCGCGCCCATGCCCGGCAAGGCTGCACCAACCAGGCCCTGGCGGGTCAGGCACTGGACGAACACGTGCAGGCCGAGCCGGCGGCGCTCAAGTTCCTGAACACCGCCGCCGCCCGCCTGGGCTGGAGCGCTCGCAGCACCCACCGCGCCCTGCGCGTGGCCCGCACCATTGCCGACCTGGCCGGGGCCAACGCGGTGTGCGTGGGTCATATTGCCGAAGCGGTCCAGTACCGCCGGGCGCTGCAGCACAAGGGCGGATGAACCGCTGAATGGGAAATGCCGATGCACCTGGACACACCGAACGCCGACAACCCGAACACCGAGCACGGCCGACCCCGGCAGCTGCGCGTCGAAACCGACCCGGGCGGCTGGCCCTGCGCACACATCCACAACACCCACGCCCGGGCACGGGTTTCGCTGTACGGCGCGCAGGTGCTGTCGTACCGGCCGCTGGGCACCGATACCGACCTGCTGTTCCTGAGCGAGCGGGCCGTCTACGCGCCGGGCAAGGCCATTCGCGGCGGCGTGCCGGTGTGCTGGCCCTGGTTTGGTCCCGACCCGCACGGCCTGGGTCGGCCCAACCATGGTTTTGCGCGCACCCGGCTGTGGACGCTGGTGGACACGGGCAGCACGCCAGCGGATGAAACGCGCCTCACGCTGGTCCTGGCGGACACGCCCGAGACACGCACGATCTGGCCACACGCCTTTGCGCTGACGCTGGAGATCACCGTGGGCGCCACGCTGCATCTGGCGCTGACCACGCGCAACACGGGCGACGTACCGTTCAACATCACACAAGCGTTGCACAGCTACTTCGCGGTGGGCGACCTGGCGCAGGCCACGGTGACCGGGCTCGACGGCTGCGCCTACATCGACAATGCCACCGGCGCCTTGGGTGCCGTGCACCAGCAGCGGGGCGGCGTGCGGTTTGACGGTGAAGTGGACCGCATCTACACCGGCGCACCCGCCGATCTGGCGCTGCAGGACAACGCCTGGCAGCGCTCGCTGCACATCGCCAGCGCCGGCAGTCACACCGCCGTGGTGTGGAACCCGGGCGCGGCGGTGGCCGCCGGCATGGCCGACCTGGCGGGCGACGCCTGGCGCCGCTTCATCTGCGTGGAAACCGCCAACGCGGCCGACGAGGTGGTGAACGTGCCACCCGGCGGTGAGCACCGGCTGGTGGCCCGGATCGGGTGGAGACCGGGCTGATATCGCTTGGCCGCGCCTGTCCGACGAGGCGCACCGGATCGTCTTTGATCGCCGCCCCGACCACCCCTGACACGACCGCATCTGGCAGCGCGACGTGACCGAACAGGGCCGCGTGCTGGGTGTATGGGGCGCCTGAGCGCCCTCACCCACCGCGTTACAGGTTCGTGCCCAGCCAGCGTTTGAGTTCGGGCACCGCCACGCCGCTGCGCTGCGCCAGGTCCTGCGCCTGGTCATCGCCGATCTTGCCGACGTTGAAGTACTGCGCCTCGGGGTGCGCCAGGTAGAAGCCGCTCACACTGGCGGCGGGCGTCATGGCCAGGCTTTCGGTCAGGCCCATGCCGATGTCGGCGCACTGCAGCAACTCGAACATGGGGCGCTTGACCGAATGGTCGGGGCAGGCCGGGTAGCCGGGGGCCGGGCGGATGCCGCGGTACTGTTCCTTGATGAGTTCTTCATTGCTCAGCGCCTCGTCGGCCGCGTAGCCCCACAGGTCGGTGCGCACGCGGTGGTGCAGGCACTCGGCAAAGGCCTCGGCCAGGCGGTCGGCCAGCGACTTGAATAGGATGGCCGAGTAGTCGTCGTGCGCGTCCAGGAACTGCTGCTCCTTCTTTTCCACGCCCAGGCCGGCGGTCACGGCGAACAGGCCCACGTAATCGTCGGCCACGCCCTTGGGCGCCACGAAGTCGGCCAGGCAGCGGCTGGGGCGCAACACAGGCTTTCCGTCCGGGCCGTCGATTTCCTGCTTCTCGGCCTGCTGGCGCAGGCCGTGCCAGGTCAGCGCCACCTGGCTGCGGCTCTCGTCGGTGTACAGCTCGATGTCGTCGTCGCGCACGGTGTTGGCCGGGTACAGGCCGATCACGCCGTTGGCGCTGAGCCAGCGGCCTTCGATGATCTTCTTCAGCATGGCCTGCGCGTCGGCAAACACCTTGCGGGCCTGCTCGCCCACCACCTCGTCGTCCAGGATCGCGGGGTAGGGGCCGGCCAGGTCCCAGGTCTGGAAGAACGGGCCCCAGTCGATGTACTGCGCAATCTCGGCCAGGTCGAAGTTCTTGAACTGGCGCTTGCCGATGAATTTGGGTTTGGTGGGCTGAAAGCCGGCCCATCCATCACCCGTTCGAGTTGCATCGGTTCCGGCTTCGCCAGCCACGGTTGCCGTTCGGGCTGAGCCTGTCGAAGCCCCTTCCACCGGCAGCGCTCCTTCACGCGTGCCCTCACCCCCACCCTCTCCCAGGGGGAGAGGGAGCAAAGCGGGCTGCCCTGCTGGGGCTGAGGTGCTGGCAATGGATGGCAACCACTTGTTGGCCCGCGCCTTCTCCAGCGGCCACAGCGGCACCTGCTTCTTGTTGGCGTGCTGGGTGCGCACCTTGTCGTAGTCGGCGTTGAGGTCGGCGATGTACTGGGCCGCCTGGTCGCTCAACAGGCCCTGTGCCACGCTCACGCTGCGCGAGGCGTCGGGCACGTAGACCACCGGGCCGCTGTAGTGCGGCGCGATCTTCACCGCGGTGTGCACGCGGCTGCAGGTGGCGCCGCCGATGAGCAGGGGAATCTGCGCGTCACGGAAGTGCGCGTCTTTTTCCATCTCGCCGGCCACGTACTGCATCTCTTCCAGGCTGGGCGTGATCAGGCCCGACAGGCCCACGATATCGGCACCCTCTTCCTTCGCTTTGGCCAGGATCTCGTGGCAGGGCACCATCACGCCCATGTTCACCACCTCGAAGTTGTTGCACTGCAGGACCACGGTGACGATGTTCTTGCCGATGTCGTGCACGTCGCCCTTCACGGTGGCGATCACGATCTTGCCCTTGGGCTTCACGTCGCCGCCCGCCGCCTGCAGCGCCAGCTTTTCGGCCTCGATGTAGGGCAGCAGGTGCGCCACGGCCTGCTTCATCACGCGGGCGCTTTTGACCACCTGCGGCAGGAACATCTTGCCCTGCCCGAACAGATCGCCCACCACGTTCATGCCGTCCATCAACGGGCCTTCGATCACGTTCAGCGGGCGCCCGCCGTCGGCCTCGATCAGGCGCCACATTTCTTCGGTGTCTTCGGTGATGAACTCGTTCATGCCGCGCACCAGCGCGTGCGTGAGCCGCTCGCGAATGGGCAGGCCGCGCCACTCGTTCTTCTTGCTATCGTCCTTGGCAGCGCCCTTGGCGTTCTCGGCCACTTCCACCAGGCGCTCGCCGGCGTCGGGCCGGCGGTTCAGCACCACGTCTTCCACGCGCTCGCGCAGCTCGGGCTCCAACTCGTCGTACACGCCCACCATGCCGGCGTTGACGATGCCCATGTCCATGCCCGCCTGGATGGCGTGGTACAGGAACACGGTGTGGATCGCCTCGCGCACCGGGTCGTTGCCGCGGAAGCTGAACGAAACGTTGCTCACACCGCCGCTCACCTTGGCGCCGGGCAGGTTTTCTTTGATCCAGCGCGTGGCGTTGATGAAGTCGACCGCGTAGTTGTTGTGCTCTTCGATGCCGGTGGCAATGGCGAAGATGTTCGGGTCAAAAATGATGTCTTCCGGCGGGAAACCCACCTCGTCCACCAGCACGCGGTAAGCGCGCTCGCAGATCTCAATTTTGCGTTCGAAGGTGTCGGCCTGGCCCTTTTCGTCAAAGGCCATCACCACCGCCGCGGCGCCGTAGCGCTTCACCAGCCGGGCCTGGCGCTTGAACTCGTCCACGCCCTCTTTCATGCTGATGGAGTTCACGACGCCCTTGCCCTGCACGCAGCGCAGGCCAGCCTCGATCACGTCCCACTTGGAGCTGTCCACCATCACCGGCACGCGCGCAATGTCGGGCTCGCCGGCAATGAGGTTGAGGAACTTCACCATGGCGGCCTTGCTGTCGAGCATGGCCTCGTCCATGTTGATGTCGATGATCTGCGCGCCGTTTTCCACCTGCTGACGCGCCACCGCCAACGCCTGCTCGTACTCGCCGTTCAGGATCATGCGGGCGAAGGCCTTGGAGCCGGTGACGTTGGTGCGCTCACCCACGTTCACGAACAGGCTGTCGGCCCCGATGCGCAGCGGCTCCAGGCCGGACAGCAGCATGGGCGGCACGGCCACGGTGGACGAAGACGAAGACAGGGTGGAATCAACGGACATGGGGCTCACCAGGGTTGCAGACTGAAACTGGTGAGCGCCGTTGGGGCCGGGCAGGCCGGCGGGGCATGGGTTGCCCGGTGTCTCAAGCCTGACGGCCATCGGGTGGATGGCGCGCTGCAGCGCTCCTTGAGAGGGCGCAATTTTAAGGCATGCACCCGGCGGCCCGTGGCTGCGGGGCTTGAGCGCTTATCGCTCGCTCTAGCGGCTGAGCAGGTCGATGTAGGCCTGGTAGCTGAAAACGCGGTTCTTCTTCTGGCCCGTCACCTCCGTCACGATGCCCAGTTCCTGCAGCACCTTCGCAGCCGCGCTGGCCGTGGGAAATGTGGTGCCAAGCGCCTGGCGGACGCGCTCCATGCTGAAACGCGGCATGGTGGGCAGCAGTTCAAACAAGCGGTAGCTGGCCGGGCTGGCTTGCGGGTGCTGCAGCAGGCGGCGGCGGTCGGCGGCCACCAGCGTGGCCAGCGCCACAATGTCCTGCTCGGCCCGGGCGGCGGCCACTTCGACCCCTTCCAGAAAGAAGCCGACCCAGCCTTCCCAGTCGCCCTCGGTGCGCACCGCCGACAGGTGCCGGTAATAGGTGCCCTGGTGCTGCTTGAGGTAGCCGCTCAAGACCATCAAGGGCTCCGGCAGCAGGCCCCAGTGCTCCAGCAAGGCCGCGATCAGCAGGCGCCCCATGCGCCCGTTGCCGTCCAGAAACGGGTGAATCGTCTCGAACTGCACATGCACCAACGCCACCTTCACCAGCGGGGGCAGGTCGCCGCTGGGGGCGTGAATGAAACGCTCCAGATCGGCCAGCAGGCCGGGCACTTGGTCGGCCGGGGGCGGCACAAATACCGCGTTGCCGGGCCGCGTGCCACCGATCCAGTTTTGCGAGCGGCGCAGTTCGCCCGGCTGCTTGCCGGTGCCCCGCACGCCGTTGAGCAGCAGGCGGTGTGCGTCGCAGAGCAGGCGCACACTGATGGGCAGGCCCGCTGGGTCGCGCAGGTTGTCCTGCACCAGCCGGAACGCCTGCAGGTAGTTGGTGACCTCCTCCACGTCGTCGGTGTTGCTCACCACCAGACCGGCTTCTTCGTCGAACAGGTCGGCAAGCGTGGCCTGCGTGCCCTCGATCTGGGAGGTCATCAAAGCCTCTTTGCGGATCGCGCTGTACAGCAGCCAGTCCACCGAGGGCACCAGGCCGGCCACGGCAGACAGGCGCGCCAGCGCCATCTGGGCCGCCCGGTTGTGCTCCGCCCAGGCCGACCCGGCCAGGGGCGGCGCGGCCGGCGGCAACGGGTGGGGGACGAAGGCCTTGACCGGCTCCCCGAGCGTGGTTTGGGTGGTGTAGCTGCCGGTGACGCGTTTCATATGAAAGCCTGCTTTCAAATAGAAGCGCCATATTAAAGGTTTGTTTAATTTGATGGTGAAGCTTTCAAGCAGGCTTTCATGTGGGTCGTCAAAAAGCATCTGGTGCGATGCTTGCTTTCAATGAGCGAAACCCCCACGCCCATGACACCGCACCTTCCCATTGCCGACACCGGCGTCACCCCCGCCACCGAATGGCCCACGCAAGAGCTGTTGCTCATGCGCGAGGTGATGAAGCTCGTCGGCCGCAGCCTGGCGCCGGCTTTCGTGCTGCGCGAGATGCTGCACCTGATGAGTGAGCTGCTGGGCCTGAACCGGGGGCGCATGGTGCTGGCCGACGAGGCGGTGGCGGGGCAGCCGCGCACGGCATCCATCCGCCACGCCTACGGGCTCACGGCCGATGAAGTGGCGCGCGGCGTGTTCCAGTGGGGCGAGGGCATCACCGGGCGGGTGCTGGCCAGCGGCCTGCCCGCCATCGTGCAGGACGTGGACGCCGAACCGCATTTCCTCTTCCGCAGCGTGGCGCGGGCCCAGCTGCCGCCGCAGACCGTGGCCTACATCGCCCTGCCCATCGAGATCAACGGCGCCACCGTGGGCGTGCTGGGCTGCCACCGCATCCGCAGCCGCCAGCGCCACCTGAACGACGACATCGCCGTGCTGCGCCTGCTGGCCACGCTGACCGGGCAGCTGCTGCAGCTGGAGCAACTGGTGGCCGAGCAGACGCGCCAGCTGGAAACGCGCAACGCCGTGCTGAGCCGCGCGCTGGACACGCACACCGCCCGCTACGGCCTCATTGGCCGCTCGCCCGCCCTGCTGCAGGCGCTGGGCGAGCTGGAGCGCGTGTCGCACTCGCAGGCCACGGTGCTGCTGCTGGGCGAATCGGGCACCGGCAAAGAGCTGTTTGCCCGCGCCGTGCACCTGGCCAGCGGGCGGCATGCGCAGCCCTTCATCAAGGTGAACTGCTCGGCCATCCCCGAGACGCTGTTCGAGAGCGAACTCTTCGGCCACGAGCGCGGCGCCTTCACCGGCGCCAGCACGGCACGCCCCGGCTGGTTCGAGCAGGCCAACGGCGGCACCATCTTCCTGGACGAGATTGGCGAACTGCCGCTGGCCATGCAGAGCAAGCTGCTGCGCACCCTGCAGGAAGGCACGCTGGTGCGCCTGGGCGGCCAGCGCGAACTGCGCATCGACGTGCGGCTGGTGGCGGCCACCAACCGCGAACTCGCCCACGAGGTGCAGGCCGGGCGCTTCCGGCAGGACCTGTATTACCGCCTCAACGTCATCCCCATCCGCCTGCCCAGCCTGCGCGAGCGCCGCGAAGACGTGCGCGCCCTGGCCCTGCACTTCCTCAGTCGCGCGAACCAGGCGCACCAGCGCAACGTGCACCTGGCGCCCGACGCGCTGGCCCGGCTGGAAGCGCACGACTGGCCCGGCAACATCCGCGAACTCGGCAACCTGCTGGAGCGGCTGGTGCTGCTGGCCGACCACCCGCTGGTGTCAGCCGCGGCGCTGGAGCGCTTCATGCCCCAGGCGCTGGCGCTGCGGCCCGCCCCGGAAATGCTGCAAAGCCCGCCATCCCCCGGCCTGCCGCTGCCCGCCGGCAGCGTGCGCGACTACCAGAGCGCCCGCTCGCACAGCCCCCAAACCCTGCAGGACGCCCTGCTGCGCCACCACGGCAACCAGAGCCAAGCCGCGCAAAGCCTGGGGCTCACGCTGCGGCAGTTTGGCTACCGCCTGAGAAAGGCGGGTCTGCGCTAGTCGCCCAGGGCACGGGCTTGCGCCACCTGACGGCGTGGCTACCTCAATTACACCCCGGGGGGTTAGCATGGTCACTCCACCTTGCTGGAGTTCTGCGCATGTCTCGTCCCGTGGATTCGTCTGAGGGCTCGCACGCCACCGGGCACAAAAGCTTTCAGCTGGCATTTGCCGACCGCATCCGCTCGCTGGAGTGCCCCGACGAGGTCGTGTCGACGGCCAGCGCGCTGCTGGGCCAGCACCTGAAGCTGGCCCGCGTGGTCTATGGCGCGGCCGACGCGGCGAGTGACCTGCTCACCATGAAACCCGACTGGACGAACGGCGAACTCCCCTCGCTGGCGGGCGTGGTGTTGCGGCTGGCCGACTTCGGCCCGCTGGTGGTGGACGCCGTCCGCCAGGGGAGTGATCTGGTGATCGCAGATGTGACCACCGACCCCCGCTCCGCCGGCCACGTTGCAGCCTACGCCGCCAACGGCGTGCGCGCCTTCGTGGCCATCCCGCTCATGAAGGGCGGCCGCCTGCGCGCCATCCTGAGCCTGCACGACTCGCAACCGCGCCAATGGACGCCGCAGGAGGTGGCGCTGGCGCACGACATGGTCGACCGCACCTGGGCCGCGGCCGAAAGCGCCCAGGCCGACGCCGAGCTGCGGCGCGAACGCGACCAGAGCCAGCACATCTTCGACAGCATGACCGAAGGCTTCGCCGTGCTCGACCGGCACTGGACCGTCTCGCGCGTGAACGCCGAAGGACTGCGTATGACACAGCGGGCCGCGCACGAGGTCATCGGCCAGGAGCACTGGACCCTGTGGCCGGCCATGAAAGGCACCGAACTCGACCGGTTCTTTGAACAGCTGCGGCAGGCGCCGCAGAAGCGCGTCACCGAGGTGCCGTTCAGCTTCGCGGGCGGCGCGCAGGGCTGGATGGAAGTGCGCGCCTACCCCCTGCTCGACAGCGGCATGGCCCTGTTCTTCCGCGACATCACCGAGCGCAAGGCCAGCCAGGCCCAGCTGGAAGACGCCGACCGCCGCAAAGACGAGTTTCTGGCCATGCTGGCGCACGAGCTGCGCAACCCGCTCGCGCCCATCACCGCGGCCGCCGAACTGCTGCGCACGGCGCGGCTCGGCGAAGAGCAGATCAGCAAGACCAGCGAGATCATCGAACGGCAGGTGCACCACATGACGCGCCTGGTGGACGACCTGCTCGACGTCTCGCGCGTCACCCTCGGCCTGATCGAACTCGACAGGCATCCGCTGGACATCTACCAGCTGGTGAGCAGCGCCATCGAACAGGTGTCGCCCCTGATCCGCGCACGGCAGCACCAGCTGAGCGTGCAGATGGCGGCCGACCGCACCTGGGTGCAGGGTGACCGCCAGCGGCTGGTGCAGGTGCTGGCCAACATACTGAACAACGCGGCCAAGTACACCCCCGAAGGCGGGCACCTGCAACTGTCCACCGCCATCCGCGACGGGCGGGTGCTCATCCGGGTGACGGACAACGGCGCCGGCATGACGCCCGACATGCTCATGCGCGCGTTCGACCTGTTTTCGCAGGCCGGGCGCACGTCGGACCGTTCCATGGGCGGGCTGGGGCTGGGCCTGGCGCTGGTGAGGAGCCTGGTCGAGCTGCACCAGGGCCAGGTGTGGTGCGACAGCCCGGGGCTCGGCCGGGGCAGCACCTTCACCGTGAGCCTGCCGCGGCTGCTCGCCGAGACATTGCCCGCCGAAGCCCAGGAAAAGCCGCAGGCCGGGCCCGCCCCCCGTGCGCCCCTGCGCATCCTCATCGTCGACGACAACGCGGACGCGGCCTCCATGCTCGCCATGCTGCTGGAGCTGTCGGGCCATCGGGTGTGGGTGGAGCACGGCTGGCGCGGCGCCATGGAGCGGGCGCAACGCGAAGCGCCCCAGGTGTGCCTGCTCGACATCGGCCTGCCCGAGGTCGATGGCAATGAACTGGTGCAGAAGCTGCGCGCGCTTCCCGGCATGGCGCAGGCGCTGTACGTGGCGGTCACCGGCTACGGCCAGGCCAACGACCGCCGCCAGACCCTGGCCGCCGGCTTCCACCACCACCTGGTGAAACCCGTCGACACCGAACTGCTCACGGCCCTGCTGGACGCGTTCGACCGCTGAGCCAGGCCGCGCCCGGCCTGCTCGCCTGCGCTCAAAAGCCCGGCTCGCACAAGGCCACCATGGCACGGGACGGTGCCCGTTTGCACACGCATGGAACGCACGCCGCGCAGCGCGATCCCAAGGGCTTCAGCCTGCGCCCACCGTCCCTGATGTCAGCGAGGAACCCATGCCCAGCACCCATACGCCCCTGAACAGACGCGCCCTCTTCTCACTGGCGGGCACCGCCCTGGTGATCGCCGCGGCCACCACAGCGTTCACGCCCGCCGCCGCCCACCACGGCTGGACCTGGGCCGAAGACGCCAACGCCGAAATCAGCGGCACCATCGTCGCCGCCAAGCTCGGCAACCCGCACGGCGAACTCACGCTCACGGCGGCAGACGGCGCCCAGTGGATCGTGGAAGTGGGCCAGCCCTGGCGCAACCAGCGCGCCGGGCTGAAAGACGAGATGCTGGCCAAGGGCGTGAAGCTCACCGTGACCGGCCACAAGCACAGCGACCCCAACAAGCGCGTGTTCAAAGCCGAGCGCCTGCTCATCGACGGCAAGACCTTCGACCTCTACCCAGACCGCAACTGATCCCCGACATTCCTAGTCCACTGCCCGGCCACCCGGACTGTTAAGACACTGATGGACGCGCTGGCCGCCTCCCTGCAGAACACCGCACTCTCGCAACTGCTGCGCTCGTCTATCTGGCTCTACCCGCTGATCAACATCGGTCACGTGGTCGGCATCGCCCTGCTCTTCGGCGCCATCGTGCCGCTGGACTTGCGCTTGATGGGTTTCTTCCAGCGCGCGCCGCTGGAGCACTTGGCCAATACGCTGGTTCCGGTGGCGGTCACCGGGCTGGTGCTTGCGCTGGTCACCGGCTCGCTGCTGTTTGCCACGCGCCCGCTGGACTATGTGGGGGAACCGCTGTTTGGTATCAAGCTGGGGCTGCTGGGCGCGGCGGTGGTCAATGCGCTGGTGTTGCGCTGTTCACCGGGCTGGCGGGAAGAGGGCGTTGGCCAGAGGGAGCCACCACTACCGACGTGGCGGCTGCAGGGCTTGCTGTCGGTGGTGCTGTGGCTCGGGGTGATCGCTGCTGGGCGACTGATGGGTTATCGGTAGGTCCTCGGGTGGGCGCCTGAATCGCTAGGGGGCAAAAAGCAAGACCTGGGCTTCCCCCATCTTCCTGCGGCAGCGCAAATCGTTGAACTCACTCTGCCGCAGTTTGCCTATCGACTGGGGAAGGTGGAACTGCGCTAGTTGAAGAGCGGCTGGATCGTTCCCTCGACAAACTCGAGCGCTTCAGACTAAGCCTGCGATCTTCCTTAGACGGAGGAGCACCACTTCAAACCTACCTTGTGGAAAGAGCCATTCCAGTTGATCAACAAAGGACTCATCCGCCAGATATCCGTCAATCTCTTCACGGATGAACGCCTGTACCTCTGGCGGGGTGGCGGCGAGTTCCAAAGGTAACTCCTCGCGACCATCCAGAATGTTCAAAATGTCTTCCATGTCGTGATGGAGGAAGTCCCCTCCTCCGCGACTGTTGAAGGACTCAAGCTTCGTAGCAATAAAAAAGGGTGCACTTATGACGTTGATCCTTGACCCATTCGGAAGAGTCACCGCTTGAGACCATTTGGCAGCCTCTGCGTACCACCGGTTGACTGAGTGGCCAAGGACCTCTTGGGTCGGCATGACGTCCACGATGAGATCACCCTTTTTCAGACGACACACATGATCAGAAGATCGGTCTTCCTTGAATCCAGATCCTTTCAACTTGCTGAGCGACTTGTAGTAGTCGTTGAGCGATGTGACCTCAGCTACGAGATCGACGTCCATCGTTGGGCGAACAGAAGGCCGACCTTCGTCGGTGATCAAGAGCCCCACGGCACAACCGCCGACAAGCATGAACTCGGCACTTAGGGGGCCCAGTGCATGAGCCACGAGGCTCACGACCGAAAGGTTCGGATCAGCAGGCATCAAAGTCGGGCCTTGAGTTCGTGGAGGGCAATTTCCCTCTCTCGGGCAGCGCCCACCCGAAGGGCGTCAACCAATGCGAGCACCTCATAGAAGCCCTGATCCCGCGATGCAACTTTCGGCACCGATGGGTGAAGGGGAATCACTTCAAAGCCATAGGTAGTGCCTTCCGCGTGAGGCCAGACCGGCACTGGACCGTCTCCAGCATCGAACTGCCTGGCGAGCACTGGCGCGCCCACCGCTGTAGGGAGCCCCCTCCCAGCACGTCCCACCACCGCCGGAAACGCATACTTCAGTCCATGGATTGCAAACTCTTGTAAAGCAGGCCTTAACGCTCTCAGCGACCCCGCCGATCGGCTCAAGAGCCGCGCCATTTCAGCTCGACCCAAGGCGGCGTGTATTGTTGAAATTGACACTTCAAACTCATTAGCAAGCTGAGCAAGCAGGAAGTCTTCACCCCTGTTCACAGCTATCTTGACGGACAAAACGAAGTCAAAAGGCTTAAGTGCGAGTTGCTTATCTTTAAGCATGGTGCAGGACTCCTCAAGTTTGTTTCACTTTTCGCGAAAAGTGAAAATTGCCAGCCGCAGTTCTCAAGCGTGCTACTTTCTATTTTCGCGAAAACAAATTTTCTTTTCTTGCCAGATACTTAGACTCGAAAAAACACGCACACCTCTACGACGCCCCGGGAGTAACGCTACTCTCAAAACACTCAGAAGTATAGGATGATTTATACTCGAGCAAACTCAAGGAGTGAAGTATGGCTTCCGAATCAGTCCGAAAAAAAAGTCCGCGTGCTCCTTCTCTCTCACTGGATGAGGCGCTGGACCGAACGCTAAAAGTTTACGAGAGAGAGCGGTTGAATCCGGCTCCCACAGATGTGGTTGCGCAAGGGATGGGCTACAAGGACGCCAACAATGGCCGCGCATTGTCAGCGATAGCATCGGTACGCTACTACGGCCTTATGGAGCGGCACAGTGACGGCCGACTCGGGGTCACCAAAGAGGTCGAAAGCTATAAGTACGCACCAAGCGAAGAAATGCGTCGCGCTTACCTGCGGCGGTTCGTGGCTGCTCCCGCGCTGTTTGCTGAGATTCTGGAAAGGTATGCATCAGGCTTGCCCTCCGACGGGAACCTGAGGTATGAGCTGATCCAAAGGGATTTCCTACCTGCTACGGCTGAAAGCCTAGTTGCGATTCTGAGACGTTCCTTCGATTTTGCTGGGGTCTACGATGAAGAGCCGAAAGACCTATTTGTAGCGACATCCGAAGTTGAGGAACCCGTCACTTTGCCTCCTGTTGCGCCAGACTTTGGGGCGCAGACGGCTGTTGCTGTACCAGCACCGCAACAGCGTCCTTCAAGCTACCTTAAGGACGAAAACAGCTTGGGTGAAGGCCATGATCACATCCCTGTTCGACTCTCCGGAGGTAGACGCGCTTGGCTACTCATTCCGCACGTGTTTCGCGAAGCAGACAAGCAGCGTTTAAAAGCTCAGATTGACCTACTCCTAACGGAAGACGAAGCTGAGCTGGACGGATCATAGAAGTCTAAGGCGACGACGTAGCGCCTTTGTGCAAGCGAGGCGGCTACCCCACTTCTGCCCTCAACGCACGGCCCCAAGCGATAGGCCACTTGGCAGCAGCCCTCCACTACGCCCCGGCAAGGGAAGCTTCTGAACAAAGCTTCCCTTAGCGAGCGGGAAGTCATCAGCGGGTCCAAAACGAGTATTGGTTATCCCGCTTCTGAACCGCAAGCGCATCCACTGTGATTACACAATGTCAACACAACAGCGACTACCGCGCAGTGCCGTGCCCTAGCTGTCATGCCGACACGCCCTTAACCTAGCAAAAATCAACCACTTGCGTGCAGTATCACTGCCACGCATCGCTTGGCACGTCCATTGCAATGAAGCTCGCAGGCCATCCCGCCCGCCGACCTTCACGAGAGGACATCTGCCATGAGCACCGACGCCACCCTGATTTCGCCTGCCGAACTCGCTGCCTTGCAAGCCACCGAACCGGTGGTTCTGATTGATACCCGGGACGCTGACACCTTTGTCAAGGGTCATATTCCCGGCGCGGTGAATCTGCGTGAGGTGTTCACGTTTCTGGCCACGTCCACACCCGAAGGGCTGGCCGCGCTGAAAAGCACGTTTGCCAATGCATTGGGCGCTGCCGGTTTGTCAGGCACCGAAACCGCAGTGTTTTACGAAGACGCGATGAACAGCGGTTACGGCCAGTCGTGCCGGGGCTATTACCTGCTCACCTGGCTGGGCTACCCGAAGATCAAGGTGTTGAACGGGGGCTTTTCGGCGTGGAAGGCGGCGGGGCTGCCCGTTTCCACCGAGGCGGCCACGCCCACGCCGGCCACCTTCCCCGAATTGCCCCTGGCGGACGTGATGCTGACCCAGGCCGATGTGCAGGCCGCGCTGGGCACCGGCACGGTGCTGCTGGATGTGCGCGATGTGGACGAGTGGATTGGCGACAGCTCCAGCCCCTACGGCAAAGACTTTGCGCCGCGCAAGGGCCGGCTGCCGGGCGCGAAGTGGATCGAGTGGTACCGCTTCATGAAGCCATCCGCCGACGGCCCGGTGTTCAAGACGCCGGACGAGGTGCTGGCCGAGTGCGCCACCGCCGGCATTGCGCCGGACGACACGGTGTACCTGTATTGCTTCAAGGGCGCGCGCGCCTCCAACACCTTTCTGGCGCTGAAGCAGGCCGGCTTCACCGACGTGCGCATGTACTTCGGCTCGTGGAACGAATGGTCGCGCGACGACAGTTTGCCGATTGAAACCGGGCTGCCGGTGGCCAAGCCGAGCCAGAAGCCGGCACTGGCGCTGGCGGCCTGAACGCATTTCCTCCGGCTGCCGTCTCCATCGGCCACCTCGATTGGCCGACCCCGATCCCCTGCTTTCCGTCCGTTTCCCCATCCGCTTCCCATCCGTTTTTCCCATTCTTTTTCGTTCACTTTCACACAACCGGAGACACCATGTTCGCCACCGACACCCTCGAACCCACCGCCGCGCCCACCACCCTGAAGGCCTACCTGCGCCCCATCGACGGCACCGGCCTGGCCGCGTTTGCCGCCAAGGGCAAGGCCAACCCGGCCAGCCGGGGCACCAACAAGGTCCACACCATCATGGAAGGCCAGTACCGCTCGCTGAGCTACGTGGGCCAGCACGCGCCGGTGGTGGTGGACGAGCCGCTGCACCTGTTTGGTGAAGACACGGCGCCGGCGCCGGGCGAGATCGTGCTGTCGGGCCTGGGCGGCTGCATCGCCGTGGGCGTGACGGCCGTGGCCACCTGGAAGGGCGTGAAGCTGAGCAAGCTCGAGGTGTTCATGGAAGGCGACATTGGCAACCCCGCCGCCTGGGGCGCGGGCGGTGCGCTGGAGAAGACGCCGCCCGAGATGGGCTTTCAGGCCATTCGCGTGAAGGTGCTGGTGGAGGGCGACGCGAGTCGCGAGGTGCTGGACGAGATCGTGCAGCACGCCAACTTCTATTCGCCGGTGGCCAACAGCATGCGCAACCCGATTCCGTTCGAGATTTCGATGCTCTGAGTCACCCTCACCCCGACCCTCTCCCGCGAGCGGGAGAGGGTGTGAATGCAACGCCAAGCCTCACCCTGGACCCGCCATGAACCCCGCCGACCTGCCCCCCGAACTCGCCACCCCCGCCGAACCCGCCCTGCTGGCCGCCGTGCGCGCCATCGCCCAAGGCCCGCTGGCCGAGCAGGTGGAGGGCATTGACCGCCAGGGCCACTACCCGCGCGCGGTGCTGCAGCAGCTGGCGGCGGCCGGTGCCATGAGCGCGCACCTGGCCGCACCGGCTGGCGTGGGCGACTACGGCCTGGCCATTCGGGCCATGGCCGAGGCCTCGAAGGTGTGCGGCGCCACCGGCTTCATGATGTGGTGCCAGGCGGTGTGCGGGCTGTACCTGGAGCAGTCGGGCAACCCGGCGCTCACCGGCGACGCGCTGATGCAGATCGCCAGCGGTCAGCGGCTGGGCGGCACCGCGCTGTCCAACCCCATGAAGAGCTATGCGCAGATCGAAAGCCTGCTGCTCAAGGCCACGCCGGTGGATGGCGGCTACCTGGTGAACGGCACGCTGCCCTGGGTGAGCAACCTCGGGCCCGACCATTGCTGCGGCGCCATTGCCGCGGTGGAAGCCGACGACCAGAGCCTGGGCAAAGAGCTGATGTTTCTGCTGCGCTGCGACGCGCCCGGCGTGACGATGCGCGACTGCCCCAGCTTCTCGGCCATGGAAGGCACGGGCACCTGGGCGCTGCACCTGAAGGATTATTTTGTGGGCGCGGGCGAGCGGATTGCCGACCCGGCCAAACCCACCATCGCCCGCATCCGCGCGGCCTTCGTCATGCTCCAGTGCGGCATGGCGGTGGGCATCACGCAGGGCGCCATCGACAGCATGTGGGCGGTGGAAGCGCAGCTGGGCCATGTGAACCAGTTTCTGGAAGACCGGCCCGACGCGCTGCAGGCCGAGCTGGACGCGCTCACCGCGCGGGTGATGAAGATGGCCGAGACGCCGTTTGACGGCAGCACCGAGTTTTTCATTGACGTGCTCGACGCCCGCGCCCACGGCGCCGAGCTGTGCCTGCGCGCCGCGCAGTCGGCCCTGATGCACCAGGGCGCGCGCGGCTACCTCATGAGTTCGGACGTGCAGCGCCGCGTGCGCGAATCGCACTTCGTGGCCATCGTCACCCCGGCCATCAAGCACCTGCGCAAAGAGATCGCGCGGCTGTCGGCCGAGGAGATGCCGGCATGAGCGCGCTGTCCCACATCTACGGCGAGGTGCGCGACCTGGCACAGGCCGCGCCCGTGCTGCCCGTGGCCGACCCCGGCCAGCCGTTCCGCCAGTACATCTGCGACGCCTGCGGCTACATCTACGACGAGGCGCTGGGCGACGCCGACAGCGGCCTGGCCGCCGGCACGCGTTTTGAAGACATCCCGGACGACTGGTATTGCCCGCTCTGTGGCGTGACCAAGAGCGACTTCGAGTTGTACGAAGCCCCCAGCATCGACGCCCTGCGCGCCCAGGCCAGCCGCCACGCGCCGGTGTGGAACGCGGCCACGCGCCACCAGGCGGGCGTGGTGATCGTGGGCGGCGGCCGGGCCGGCTGGCAGATGGCCGAGGCGCTGCGTGCGGCCGACGCGGCCCTGCCCATCACGCTCGTGAGCGCCTGCGCCGCCGATGTGTACGACAAGCCCCTGCTGTCGATCGCCATGGCGCGGCAGCTGGACGCCGCCCGGCTGGTGAAGGAAAGCGGCGCAGACGCCGCACGCCGCCTGAACCTGCGCCTGCTGGCGCACACCGACGCCGTGCGCGTCTGCACCGACACGCGCACGCTGCGCACCACGCGCGGCAACCTGCGCTACGACCACCTGGTGCTGGCCCACGGCGCGCAGGCCACGCTGCCCCCGGCCCTGCCCGCCGCGCTGTGCTGGCGCATCAACCACCTGGGCACCTACCAGCGCCTGCGCGCCGCGCTCGGTGAGGCCGGCAAAGACGTGGTGATCGTGGGCGCCGGGCTCATCGGCAGCGAACTCGCCAACGACCTGGCGCTGGGCGGCCACCGCATCACCCTGCTCGACGTGATGACCCAGCCGCTGGCACGCTGGCCCACTGAGCAGGCCGGTGAGCCGCTGCTGGCCGCCTGGCAAGACCTGCCCATCCTGTTCAAGGGCGGCGTGCAGGTGAGCGGCGTGGAACGCGTCGGCGGGCGTTACCGCGTCACCACCGCCTGCGGCCAGCGCTTTGCGGCCGACCAGGTGATCGCCGCCGCCGGCCTTGCCACGCCGCCGCGCCTGGCGCAAAGCGCGGGTTTGGCCTGGGACCAGGGCATTGCCGTGGAGCCCGAGGGCCTGCGCACCAGCGTCGAGCGCATCCACGCGCTGGGTGACTGCATCACCGTCAACGGCCAGGCCAGCCGCTTCATCGAGCCGATTGCGCGGCAGGCCCGCACGATTGCGGCGGCCATCACCGGTGCCACACCCGTGCCTTACGTGGCCAAGCCCACCGTGGTGCGGGTGAAGACGACCACGCATCCGCTGACGCTGCATTGAAAGGGGTGTTGCCTCGCTGAACGGCGTGTCTACGCGCCGGCCCCATCCCAGCCTTCCCCAACGGGGGAAGGGGCGAATGCGGAGAGCCTGCGAGCGCAGTGTCCGTCCCCGTCAGGCTCCTTTTCCCCTGCGGGGAACAGGGCGGATGTGGGCGTCTGCGGGCGAGTGCCTTTTCCCGTGTAGCTCCTTCCTCCTCTGGGGGAAGGCTGGGATGGGGGGCCTTCCCCGGCTGCAGAGGGGGCGCCGGCACTCTCACCGCTCAAGCCACCGGCAACAACCGCAGCACCCCATCTTCCCGCGCCAGGCGGCCGGCCTGCTCCAGTGCGGCGAGTGCGCGGTACAGCGCTTCGTGTGTCACGCCCAGTTCGGCGGCGAGCGACTTCAGGCCGCCCGGCACCGGGTAGCGCCCGCCCTCGCCTTCGGTGGCCAGCAGGTGCAGCACCCGGTCTTGCACGCGGTGCAGCACCAGCCGCTCGCACTGCAAGCGCAGGCGGCGCACTTCGCGGTTGAGCATGCCGATCCAGCGCGACGCAAAGGCCGGGTCGCTGGCCAGCGCAGCGCGCACGGACGCCACCGGCAAGCGGGTGATGTGGGCGTCGGTGAGCACGCGGGCGTCGCAGTGGTAACGCTCGAACTGCAGGCTGGCTTCGCCGATGAAGCCGTGCCGTGTGCGCTGCAACACCACCGTCTCGCCGTGCAGGCCGGGGCGCTCCAGCACCGCTTCGCCGTGTTCCATGAAAAACAGGTGCACCGGGCGGGCGCCGGTGGCAAACAGGCGTGTGCCCCGCACCGCGTCCAAGGCGCTGCACAGCGGGTGCAGCGCGGGTGGCAGCAGCGCGGCCAGGTCGGTCGGCAACACGGGCGCAGCGCCAGCAGGGGCCTCGGTGGCGGGGGCTTTCATATGATTTCGATCATAGGAGCCGTGCCGGCATCTGGTGAATACTGCGCAGCGCCTTGAAGCCCCGATGGGGGCTTTTCGACCTGTCTATGTTTTCACTTGCACCGCTCAGACCACCCACCATGTCCCTGCTTCAGTTTGGCCAGACCCGCCCCGAATTTGCCGTGCCCGTGCTCAACGAACGCGCCGTGCGCGCCAGCGCCGGCCTGTTGTTTGCGGTCGCGCTCATCGCCTTCATGCACGCGTTTCTGCTCGGCAAATTCCAGCCCACGCGGGTGTTTGTGGTGGCCTTCGTGCTGGAATTTGCGCTGCGCCTGTTCGTCAGCCCACAGCTCGCGCCGGTGTACCGGCTGGGGCAGTGGGTGGTGCGCCACCAGCAGCCCGAATGGGTGGGCGCACCGCAAAAGCGCTTTGCCTGGGGCATGGGCCTGGCGCTGGGACTGAGCATGTTCTGGCTGCTGGTGGTGCAGCAAATCATTGGGCCGGTCAACATGCTGGTGTGCGGCCTGTGCCTGGTGTTCATGTTTTTTGAATCGGCCTTTGGCATCTGCATCGGTTGCAAGGTCTACAACCTGTTCAACAAAGAGCAGGCCCAACTGTGCCCCGGCGGCGTGTGCGAAACCAGCCCTGCCCCCCGCGAACGCGTGCCCGCCCGCACCCGCGCCGCGCAAGCCGCGGTGCTGCTGGGCTTTGCGGGGGCGGTGCTGGGCAGCGCCCGCTGGGTGAGCGACAACGCCGTGCCCACGCCCGCCATGTGGCACCACGCGCCGGCCGGCAGCAGCGCGCCAGCAACCGACGACGCAACAGGTGCCGCAGCGGCCACCGACCCCGCCGAGGTGGCACGCTGCCAGGTGCCCGCATTCGCCAAGGCCATCGGCCATGAGGCGATGTGGAAGCTGCACAACGGGTGTTGAAGGCCGCTTCTCGACGATGTGCTGCTCTCGCCCGAGGCCATTTATCTGGACGACACCCACTGCAACAGGCTGCAGACGATAGCCATCGCAGAGCCTCATGCCGGCTCGGCAGGGGCGCGGCTGCGGGGAACAAACGGGGTGCTGTCTTCACGCGGGTTGAACGAAGCTTCGCTGCAGCAGCGGCCGATCTGACGTCTGCTTCAGCCCGGCAGGCGATCTTCGTCGGCCGGCAACTGGCCGCCCGAGCGGTTCAGGAAGGCCAGCGCGGCCTGAAGGTCTCCGCGCTGAGCGCGTTCGGCAAAGTACTGCGCGGTCTTCATGGCCGAGAGCTTTTCAGCGACGGCGCTCACGATGAACTGATTCAAGGTGGTGCCGTCTTCGCGCGCCACCTGCTCGGCCCCCTGCTTGAGCGACGTGGGCAGACGCAAGGCGTAGTTGCTGGGGGTTCCCATGGTCAAACTCCTTGAAAAAACGGTGCCGGACCCATGACGGAAAGACCAAATGCATGGGCCTGCGGCAAAAAATCGCGCTGATTGAAGGTGATCAAAGTGACGGGTTGACCCAACCCCAAACCATTGACCGCAAGCTCCAGAACCATGTCGCCCTTCGGGTCACGCAACTGCGGTCGCCAGAGGAACTGAATCGTCACGGGTACCACCACGCCAGCCAGCACATCCAGCAGGTTCTGCACGTCACGCAGCTGGGCACCCGCCGCGGCCAGATGCTCTGCCCGAGAGAGCACGTCTTCGTACTCCAGAAACAACGGAACGCTGCACAACACCGTCACCTGCCGCTGCAGCGCCCGCCGCAGCAGTTCGGCTGATGCGCCTGCCGGGCTGCGGACGGCTGCCACCAGCACGTTGGTGTCCAACACATAATTCATATTGCCAGCAATATAGCCTTCACTTGCTTATGCGTCAATGAAACACGCGCCCTCTTGACGCTCTCGATTGGGCACACACCGCCCCGATGCCACCTGTGCAGATGTTGGCGTTCTCTTCGGCTTTGTAGCGGTTGAATCAGGCCGCCCGCACCGCAATCACCTTGCGCCCAGACCCCTCCGCCCGCGCCCGCAGCTGCCCACACCCACCATCCACGTCCTGCCCGGCGGACTGCCGCAGCTTGGTGAGAATGCCGCGCTGGTGCAGGCGGCGGGCGATGGCTGCGGCCTTTTCCCAGCTGGGGCGCTGGTACGGCATGCCTTCCACCGTGTTGTACGGAATCATGTTCAGGATGGCGAACTTGCCGCCGAGCAGGCGCACGATGCCGTCGAGTTCTTCCTCGCTGTCGTTGATGCCGTCGAGCAGCGTCCACTGGTACTGGATGGGGTAGCCGGTGGCACGGGCATAGGCCTCGCCAGCGGCCACCAGTTCTTCCGGTGACAGGCGCGGCGCGCGCGGCAGCAGCTGGGCGCGCAGGTCGGCGCGGGTGGTGTGCAGCGAGAGCGCCAGCGCGGGTTTGACGCGGCCTTGCGGCAGCGCGTCGAACACGCGCGGGTCGCCCACGGTGGAGAACACCAGGTTCTTGTGGCCGATGTTGCCCACGGTGCCCAGCAGGTCGATGGCTTCCAGCACGTTGTCCAGGTTGTGCGCGGGCTCGCCCATGCCCATGAACACCACTTTCTTCACCGGGCGCAGCGTGCGCGCCAGCGCCACCTGTGCAACGATCTCGGCGCTGCCCACCTGGCGGATCAGGCCGGTGGTGCCGGTCATGCAGAAGGTGCAGCCCACGGCGCAGCCGATCTGGCTGGAAACGCACACGCCGTCACGCGGCAGCAGCACGGTCTCGGCCAGCTGGCCGTCGGCCAGCTTCACCAGCAGGCGGGCCGAGCCGTCTTCGCCGGGGTGGGTGGATTCCAGCGTGGCGAGTGCGGCCAGTTCCTGGGCAATGGCGGGCAGCTCGGCCACCAGCGTGGCGGGCAGGAAGTGCTCGACCTGGCGCCGGCCGCTGGTTTGTGGCAGGGCCTGGCTCCACAGGCGCAGGACGCGGAGTTCGTGCTTGGGTCGGGCGCCGAGCGCCCGCAGGCGCTCGCGCAGATCGTGAATGCGCATGCACCGGATTGTCCTTGACGGCCACGCCAGACGCCGCATCGGCGGACAATGAAGCCACCAAGGAGATGTCCCCATGAAGTCCGTGTCATTCATCCAGCGCAACACGCAGGGCCACTGGGTCGGCGACGGCTTTCCGGTGCGCACGCTGTTTTCGTACAACGACGACCCCGCCGCGTTCTCGCCGTTTTTGATGCTCGACTACGGTGGCCCGTTCGTGTTCGACGCGACACCGAAGCGCCGCGGCGTGGGCGCGCACCCGCACCGCGGTTTCGAGACCGTGACCATCGTCTACGACGGCGAGGTCTCGCACCGCGATTCCACCGGCGCGGGCGGCACCATCGGCCCGGGCGACGTGCAGTGGATGACCGCCGCCTCGGGCATCGTGCACGAGGAGTTCCACAGCGAGGCTTTTGCCCGCAGCGGCGGCGCCTTCCGCATGGTGCAGCTGTGGGTGAACCTGCCGGTGCGCGACAAGACGGCGCCGCCCGGCTACCAGGGCATCACCGCCGCGCAGACGCCCGTCGTGGAACTGCCCGGCGGTGCGGGCACGGTGCGCCTGATCGCGGGCGAATTCGAGGGCGCGAAAGGCCCGGCCCGTACCTTCACGCCCATGCAGGTGTGGGACGTGCAGCTGAAGGCCGGCCACACCGTGACGCTGCCAGCGCCCGAAGGGCACACCACCGTGCCGCTGGTCTACCAGGGCCGCGTGAAAACGGCCGACGGCCAGGAGGCGGGCGACGCGGAAATGATCGTGTTCGAGCGAGCGGGCGACGGCGTGCAGCTCACCGCGCTGGCCGACACCACGCTGCTGTGGCTGTGCGGTGAACCCATTGACGAGCCGGTGGTGGGCTACGGCCCGTTCGTGATGAACACCGAGCAGGAAATCCGCCAGGCCTTCGTGGATTTCCAGAGCGGGCGGATGGGCGTACTGTGATGCCCTGACCGGCACCGTTCGGGCCAAGCCTTTGACATGCCCAGGACAGGCTGTGTCGAAGCCCTCCGCTTCCGATCATCCTGCGCTTGTCGAAAGACAAGCCCAGGGCGAACGGTTTTCATTGCACGCATCCGGACATTCAAGGAGCCTGACATGCTGGACATGGTGATCAACGCCCGCGCCGCCGACCTGGGCCACGGCCTGCAGGTGCGCCGTGTGCTGCCCTTTGCGAAGCGCCGCCAGGTCGGCCCCTTCGTGTTCCTGGACCACGCTGGCCCGGTGCCGCTGCCGGCCGAGTACAGCCGCGCGGCCGACGTGCGCCCGCACCCGCACATCGGCCTGTCCACCGTGAGCTATTTGCTCAGCGGGCAGATCACGCACCGCGACAGCCTGGGCACCGTGCAGATCATCCGGCCCGGCGAGGTGAACTGGATGACGGCCGGGCGCGGCATCAGCCACAGCGAGCGCTTCACCTACCCCGACTCCTACGCGGGCGGCGGGCTGGAACTGATGCAGCTCTGGGTGGCCCTGCCCGAGGCGGACGAGACCTGCGAGCCAGCCTTCACCCACACGCCCGCCGAGGCCCTGCCGGTGATCGAAGCCAACGGCGTGTGGATGCGCCTGGTGGCGGGCAGCGCCTACGGCAAGCGCAGCCCCGTGCGCACGCATTCGCCGCTGTTCTTCCTGCACACCGAGTGGCAGGCCGGAGCGCAGCACACCCTGCCGGGCGGCCACTCAGAACAGGCGGTGTACGTGGCCAAGGGCGAGATCGAACACAGCGGCACGGTGTACCAGCCGGGCCAGCTGCTGGTGTTCGGCGACGACGCGGACGCGGTGATCACGGCCCGCACACCGGCCACGCTCATGCTCTTCGGCGGCGAGCCGCTGGGCGAGCGACACATTTTCTGGAACTTCGTGTCCTCCAGCCAGGAGCGCATCGAACAGGCCAAGGCCGACTGGGCCGCCGGGCGTTTTGCGCTGCCGCCGGATGACCAGGACGAGTGGATTCCGCTGCCGGGGTGACTTGTTGCTGACGCCTCCGCAGAGCCTGTCAAACGCCATCAAACGCCATCAAACGCCCAGGTAACGCCCCGGCCGGTGGTTGAGCGTGAGGATGGCGCCCACGGCCACCGCACCCAGCACCGACTGCAGCACCCGCTCGGGCGGCACCACGGCGAACGCGGCCAGCACCACCAGCACGTCCACCGCCATCTGCACATGGCCGGCGCGCACGCCGCGCGTCTGCTGCAGCCACTGGGCGACGATGTTCACGCCGCCCACGCTGGCCTGGTGGCGCAGCAGGGCCAGCAGGCCGAAGCCGATGAGGAAGCCGCCCAGCACCGACGCCACCCAGGCGTTGAGCAACTCGAAGCGCACCACCTGCGGCGCCAGCGCGGTGCACAGCGACACCAGCGTCACCGCCACCAGGCTCTTGAGCGTGAAAGCCGTGCCCAGGCGCCGCCACGACAGCCAGAAGAACGGCAGGCTGAACGCAAAGAAGCACAGTGCCAGGCTCCAGCCCGTGGCGTAGCTCACCAGGAAGGCGAGGCCGGCCACGCCGCCGGTGAGCAGGCCGGCGTGGGCAAACATGGTGAGCCCCAGCGCCACGAACAGCGAACCGGCCAGCAGCGCGTGCCCGTCGTCGAGCCAGGAATGGGAAAGTCGGGCCAGGGCCGAGGGAGTGGACAGGGACATGCCCACCGCACAAGCACATCGCGTGCCGTGCGGCGGCGCGCTACAGCCCCAGCGCGCTCAGGCCCGGGTGCTCGGCCGGGCGCGGGCCCAGCGGCCAGTGGAACAGGCGTTCGCTGGCGTGGATGGGCCGGTCGTTGATGCTGGCGTGGCGCTGCGCCATGTAGCCCGCGTCGTTGAACTGCCAGTTCTCGTTGCCGAAGGAGCGGAACCACTGGCCCGAATCGTCGTGCCACTCGTAGACGAAGCGCACGGCGATGCGGTGCGTGTCGAAGGCCCACAGTTCCTTGATGAGCCGGTAGTCCAGCTCGCGCGCCCACTTGCGCACCAGGAACGCGTGCACCTCGGAGCGCCCGCGCGGAAACTCCGCCCGGTTGCGCCAGCGCGTGTCGTCGGTGTAGACCTTGACCACCCGGTCAGGGTCGCGTGTGTTCCAGGCGTCCTCCGCCATGCGCACCTTTTGCGCGGCGGTCTCGGCGGTGAAGGGCGGCAGCGGTGGCCGAGGTTCCATGACGTGATCCACTTTCCTGGAGGTTGAAGCGTGAAATTGAAATGGCGTCAGCCCCGCTCAGGCCCCGACCCGGATCGGGAACGATCGCAGGTAGTCGTCCGGCCGGGTGGCATCGAAGGGCTTGCCCATGATGCGGTGGGGGCGCATCGTGCCCTCGGGCGCGCGCCAGCCGGCCTGCGCCATCTGCTTCTTGGCGTCGGTCAGCAGGAACACCTGGTCGGCGATCTGCTGGAAGTTGACGTCGCTCTTGAGGTAGCCCCAGCGCTTCATCTGCGTGAGCATCCAGATGGCCTGGCTGTGCCAGGGCACCGGGTCGAACAGGATGCGGTCGGGCACGTCGTGGCGGTTGCCCAGGCCATCGTCGTACTGGCCGGTCATCACCTGCATCAGCAACTCGGGTGGCTGGTTGAGGTATTGCGGTTGCGCAATGGCCTGCACCATCTGCTCGCGCGAGCTGGGCATGCTGGCCAGCACCGACGCGCTGATGATGGCCCGGTACAGCGCCGAGAACGTGTCGGGATACTGCTGGATGAAGGCCGCCGACACGCCAAACGCACAGCAGGGGTGCCCGTCCCAGATGGCCCGGGTGAGCAGGTGGATGAAGCCCACGCCCTCGAACACCGCGCGCTGGTTGAAGGGCTCGGCCACGATGAAGCCGTCAATGGCCTGCGACTTGAGCTGGGCCAGCATGTCGGGGGGCGCCATCACCTGCAGCGTCACGTCCTTGTCGGGGTTGAGCCCGTGCTCCGCGAGGTAATAGCGCAGCAGGTAGTTGTGCATCGAGTGCTCGAAGGGGATGCCGAAGCGCATGCCCTTCCAGTTTTTCGGGTCGCGGTTGTCCTTGTGTTTCTGGTGCAGGGTGATGGCGTTGCCGTTGGTGTTCTGGATGGAGGCCACATGCATCGGCTGCGCGGGCGAGCCCAGCCCCAGCGACATGGCCAGGGGCATGGGCGACAGAAAATGCGTCGCGTCCAGCTCGCCCTTGAGCATGCGATCACGGATCGGTCCCCAGCCCGGGATCTTGACCAGCTGCACATTCAGCCCCCGCCGCTGGTAGAGCCCCATCGGCTCGGCACCGATCAGCGGCGTGGCACAGGTGATGGGCAGGAACCCCAGTTTCAGGTCCTTCTTCTCCGGCGGGCGCTGGTCCTGCGCCATGGCCTGCAAACCGACCAGTGCGCCGGCGGGCAGCACCGCCGCCACCGCCGCGCGCAAGCTGGCCGCGCCCACGGTCTGCAACAGCTGGCGCCGCAGGGCCGACGACGGAAACAGCGCCTTCAGGAGCGCCGCTTCCTGCGTCTGCTGGATGTGCGCTTCCACGCTGGCCCCGCCTGCCGCCGTGGGGCTGCAGGCCCCGGCGGATGGATGGGGCTGGGCACAGGCGCACGACCAGGTTTCTGGTGCGCGAGCGCGCACCCGGTCGGACAACAAACGTCGAAACATGGGACCTCCGCCAGCGCCGCTCAGTACTGCTTGTAGGGCAGGAACTTGCCCGACATGACGATGTTCACGCGGTCGCCGTTCGGGTCGGGCTGGCGCTGCAGGTCCATCTTGAAGTCGATCGCGCTCATGATGCCGTCGCCGAACTCTTCGTGGATCAGTTCCTTGAAGGTGGTGCCGTACACGCTCACGAGTTCGTAGAAGCGGTAGATCAGCGGGTCGGTGGGCACGCTGGTGGGCAGCGAGCCCTTGTAGGGCACGACCATCAGCCACTTCTGCTCTTCCGCGCTCAGGCCGAAGATCTCGCCCAGCACGCTGGCCTGTGCCGGCGTGGCCGTCATCTGGCCCAGGCACAGCGCCGTGGTCCATTCCTTGGACTGGCCCACGGCGGTGGCCACGTCGGCCCAGCTCAGGCCTTTGGTGACCTTGGTGTTGATGATTTTTTCGGTGACGTCGAGTCGGCTCATGGTGTTGCCTCTTGGTGTGGGTGAAGAAAAGGAAAAATCGAGAAGAAGTGGCGCAACAGCGCCGCAGAACGGCCCTTCGACAGGCTCAGGGCAAACGGCCGGCAGGCCGTACCGGGTCAGTGTGCCTTCGCGCGGCTGACCAGGAAATCGACGATGTGGTTGCGCAGCTCGTAATAGCCGTCCAGGTGGTGCAGCTGTGCCCGCGTGCGGCCGCGTGGCAGCGGGTTGACCACCACCTCGGCCATGCCGCCGGGCTTGTAGCCGCTGTCGGTTTCCTGGCCGTTGCTCATGAGCAGAATGCGGTCGGCCAGCAGGATGGCCTCGTCCACGTCGTGGGTGATCATGAAGACGGTCTGTTGGGTCTCGCGCACGATGCCCATCAGCTCGTCCTGGATGGTGCCGCGCGTGAGCGCGTCGAGCGCGCCAAACGGCTCGTCCAGCAGCAGCATCTTGGGGCTGATGGCAAAGGCCCGCGCGATGCCCACGCGCTGCTTCATGCCGCCCGAGAGCTGGCTGGGTTTCTTGTCGATGGCGGGACTCAGGCCCACCATGGCGACGTGCTTTTCCACCTGCTGGTCGATCTCGGCGCGGCCCCAGTCGGGCCAGCGCGACTTGACGGCAAACGCGATGTTCTGGCGCACGGTGAGCCAGGGCATGAGCGCGTGGCTCTGGAACACCACGCCACGCTCCAGGCTGGGGCCGCTGATCTCGCGGCCGTCCATGAAGCAGTGGCCGCTGCTGGCGGTGTCCAGCCCCGCGAGCACGTTCAGGATGGTGGTCTTGCCGCAGCCGCTGTGGCCGATGATGCAGACGAACTCGCCCTTGTCGAGGGTGAAGGACACGTCGGCGAACACGGGCTTGTCGGCCTGGTAGGCCTTGGCCAGGTGCTCGACTTTCAGGAAACCGGACATCGGGGAAACCTTCGGGTTGGGGGAAGCGGCCGGGGCCGGGGCAGGCACGGCGCGGGCAGCGCTTTCGCGCACGGCGGATTCATTCCACATAGGTCACCGCCTTCTGCAGTTGCGCGAACATCAGGTCGAGCAGCATGCCGACCACGCCGATGAGCAACACCGCGAAGATCACGTTGGTCAGCGACAGGTTGTTCCACTCGTTCCACACGAAGTAGCCCACCCCGGTGCCACCCACCAGCATCTCGGCCGCCACGATCACCAGCCAGGCAATGCCCATGCTGATGCGCATGCCGGTGAGGATGGTGGGTGCGGCCGCTGGCAGGATGACCTGGAAGGCCTTGCGGATGGGGTTCACCTCCAGCGTGCTCGCCACGTTGAGCCACTCGCGCTTGACGGCGGAGACACCGAACGCGGTGTTGATCAGCATCGGCCACACCGAGCAGATGAAGATGACGAAGATGCCGCTCACGTCCGAGTCTTTCAGCGCGTAGAGCGCCAGCGGCATCCAGGCCAGCGGACTGATGGGTTTGAGCACCTGCACGAAGGGGTCGAGCGCCTTGCGCATCAGGGGCGACATGCCGATGAGGAAGCCCAGCGGGATCGCCACCACCATGGCCAGCAGGTAACCCGCCGCCACGCGCGCCAGCGAATGCCCGAGCTGGATGCCGATGCCCTTGTCGTTCGGTCCGTTGTCGTAGAACGGGTCCGACAGGTGCCCCCAGCTCGCCTGCGCCACCGCCAGCGGCCCCGGCACGCCAGCGCTTTTGGCGGCCCCCGGGTCCTGGCCCATCATCTGCAGGTATTCGATCTCGTCGGCGCTCAGGCCGGCCGACGACCCCCCCACGGACGGACCGCTGGTGGCCAGCGACCAGATGCCGAGAAAGCACACCAGCAGCAGCAGCGAAACCACCGCTGCGCGTGCGTTGAGGCTGATGCTTTTCATGTCAGGCCTTCGCAATGGCGAAGCTCTTGGCGTAGGCCGCGGCCTTGGCCGGGTCGAACTCCTTGCCCATGATCTTGTGCTTGACGTAGGCGGGGCCGGCGGTGAACTCGTGGCCCAGGTCCTTCATGTGCCGGCGCGCGTCGGTGATCAGGAACACCTTCTCGGCAATGGCCTTGTAGTCCACGTCGCCCTTCACATAGCCCCAGCGCTGCATCTGCGTGAGCATCCACACGGCCATGCTCTGCCAGGGCATGGGGTCGAAGTCGGCGCGGTCGGGCACCCGCTGGATCTTGCCCAGGCCGTCGGCGTAGGTGCCGGTGAGCACCTGGCGCACCACGATCTCGGGCTGGTTCAGGTACTGCGACGGCGAGATGACCTTGGCGATGAGTTCGCGGTTTTTCGGCTGGCGCGCCATGGCCGCGGCGGTGAGCACGGCGCGGTACAGCGCGGCAAAGGTGTTGGGGTTCTGCTGGATGAACTCGGTGGTGGTGCCGAAGGCGCAGCAGGGGTGGCCGTGCCACAGGTCTTTGGTGAGGGTGTGCAGGTAGCCCACTTCCTCGTACACCGCGCGCTGGTTGAACGGATCGGGGCCGAGGAAGCCGTCGATGTTGCCGGCGCGCAGGTTGGCCACCATCTCGGGCGGCGCGATCACGCGCAGCTGCACGTCGGTGTCGGGGTTGATGCCGTGTTCGGCCAGGAAGTAGCGCAGCAGGAAGTTGTGCATCGAGTAGTCGAACGGAATGCCGAACTTCATGCCCTTCCAGTTCTTCGGGTCGCGGTTGTCCTTGTGGCGGATCGACATCGTGATGGCCTGGCCATTGATGTTCTGGATCGTCGCGACGTTGGTGGGCACGGCGTTGGAGCCCAGGCCCATGCTCATGGCCAGCGGCATGGGGCTGAGGAAGTGCGAGGCGTCGTATTCCTTGTTGATGACCTTGTCGCGCACCAGCGCCCAGCCGGCGGTTTTGGTGACCTCGACATTGAGTCCTTCCTTCTGGTAGAAGCCCAGCGGGTGCGCCATGATCAGCGGCGTGGCGCAGGTGATCGGAATGAAACCGATCTTCAGGTTGGTCTTCTCCAGGCGGCCCTTGTCCTGCGCCATGGCCTGCAGGCTGGCCACCGGCAGCACGCTGGCAATGGCCGCCATGGCGGTCCCCTTGCCCACCGCGCGCAGGAAGCGGCGGCGCTCCTCGTCTTGCGGAAACAGCGCCTTCACCAGCGTGGCTTCAATGAACGCGTTGCTGTAGGCCTCGAACTCGGCGGTCTCGCTGCGGCGGCGCAATTCGATGGCCGCGCTGTCGGCCGCCACCTCGGCGTGGTGGTCGGCGATCGTGTGGTCGCGTCCACAACTGCACTTCATCATCAGGGGACGGTCGGCGTTGTAGGGGTCGAAGAATTCGGACATGGCGCACCTCGTGAGTTGAAGACAGGCTGTGCATTGCAAGCACCGGGCCAACTGGCGTGCCAGCCGGGGCCGGGGCCACCCCATCTCGACAATTCACCAACGCTGGACCGACGCCCTGTAGGGCTGGCCCTACAAACCGGCGCTCCCGACGCCCGTTTCAGGCTTCTGGGCGCGTGCGGGCGTGGCGTTCGGCGTACAGCGCCAGCTCCACGTCGTTCTTGGCGCCGGTCTTTTCCAGGATGCGCGAGCGGTAGGTGCTCACCGTGTTGGGCGCCAGGCCCAGCTGTGCACCAATTTCGCTCACGGTCTGCCCCTGCGTGAGCAGGCGGTAGACCTGGTGCTCGCGGTGCGACAGCGCTTCGGGCCCGGCCTGTGCACTGCTCTGGCCCACGGCGGAGGCCAGCGCCTCGGCCGTGGCGGGCGTGACGAACACGCCGCCGCCGGCCACCTTGCGCACGGCGGCGAGCATGTCGTCGGGGTCGGCGCTCTTGTTCAGGTAGCCGCTGGCACCGAGCTTGATGCAGCGCACCGCATACTGCTTCTCGGGGTAGGTGCTGAGCATGAGCACCGGCAGGCGCGGGTGCTCTTTCTTGAGGGCCTGCAGCACGTCCAGCCCGTCCAGCCCCGGCAGGGCAATGTCGAGCAGCACCACGTCCAGCCCCGTGCGCCCTTGGAGCGCCTGCACGCGCTCCAGCACCTCGGGGCCGGTGGTGGCCTCGGCCACCACGACCACATCGGGCGCGTCGGCCAGCACCTGCTTGAGCCCTTCGCGCACGATGCGGTGGTCGTCGCCGATGAGCACGCGGATCGTGCCGCTGCCCGGGCCGACGCCGGTGGTGGTGGTCATGCGTCCACACTCCGCCGCTGGTGCGGCTCGCGGTCGCCCGGTGGGACGGACCCCGCCGGGCGCGGACCGGCGGTGTGCCCCACGTCGGCTTCCCCGCTGGGTGCCGTGGGTGCCAGCGCCAGGCGCAGGGTGGCGGTGGTGCCCTGCCCGGGTGCGCTGCTCACCTCGATGTCACCGCCAAAGTGGCGCGCCCGCTCGCGCATGCCCATCACGCCGTACGCGTCGGCCGCCTCGAAGGCCTGCGCCTCGGCACCCACGCCATCGTCCCGCACCTGCAGCACCAGCTCACCACCCCCCGCGCGGATGTCCACCCGCAGGTGCCGCGCCCGGGCATGCCGCCCCACGTTGCTCAGCATTTCCTGGAAGATGCGAAACACCGCCATGGCCAGCGGCTCGGGCGGTTCCGGCGCGTCGTCCACGTTCATGCACCAGTCCAGTGCCAGCTCGGCCGACTGCACGAATTCCTGCGCCTGCCACTCCAGCGCGGCCCACAGGCCCTGGTGGTCCAGGATACTGGGGCGCAGGTCGGTGATGATGCGGCCCACGTTGTCGACCGCGTTCTCGATCAGGCGGCTCATGTTCTGGCACTTGCAGCGCATGCGCTCGCGCATGTCGCCGGCGGCCTCGGGGCTGCGCTGCGGCTGCTCGGACAGGCGCTTGTCCATCCAGTTCACGTCCATCTTCAACGCCACCAGCAGGCTGCCCAGCTCGTCGTGCACCTCGCGGGCGATGCGGGTGCGCTCTTCCTCGCGCACCGCTTCGGAGCGGGCGGCCAGCTCGCGCACCTGCTTGAGCGCAGTGGCCAGCGCCTGGGTGCGCTCGCCCACCCGCTGCTCCAGCTCGTCCTTGGCCCGCTGCAGGGCGTCGGCGGCACGCCGTCGCTCGGTGATGTCCACGAAGGTGACGACGGCACCGCGCACCGCGTCACCGTCCAGGATGGGGTGGCTCGAATACTCGACCGGGAAGGCCGTGCCGTCGCGCCGCCAAAACACCTCGCTGTCGATGCGGCAGGGCAGGCCCTGGCGGAAGGCGTTGAAGATGGGGCATTGCGCCTCGGGATACGGCGTGCCGTCGGCCCGGGCGTGGTGCGTGAGCTCGTGCATGTTGCGCCCCAGCAGCTCGGCGGGCTCGAAGCCGATCAGCCGGGCGCCGGCCGGGTTGATGAACACACACCGGCCGTCCAGGTCCACGCCGTAAATGCCCTCGCCGGTGGAGGCCAGCAGCAAGGCCAGCGGGTCCTGCCAGGCCTCGGTGGCGGGCGCGGGCGGGTGGCTGAACAGGGCGTGGGCATCGAAGGGCATGCGGGGGCTCAAGCAATGGATGTGCCAAAGCGGTGCATGCTTTTTTCTACACGCCCAGCCCGACAGTCGGCACAATGTTCACCCAGCCGCCCCTGGCGCCCGTCCACTGCCCACCACCCCCCATGGCCCTTTTCAACAAGCTGTTTGGCGCCCAGCGCGACACGGACGCCCCCGAGTCCCGCTTCACGGCCCCATCCGCGTCGGCGCTGAGCCGCTCGGCCAGCGCGATGGAGGCGGCCCGCCTGCTGCGCGCGCCCACGGCGCTGATGCAGCTGAGCGAAACCGAGGCCCTCACCGTGGTCGGCTTCATGCGGCCGCGCCACTTCACCAGCGGCACCGCCATCATCCGCCAGGGCGAGGCCACCGACACCGGTTTCATGGTGCTGGTGCTGGACGGCGAGATCACGGTGGAGAACCTGATTGCCCGCCGCGTGGACCCGGTCACGGTCAAGGTGCTCGGCCCTGGCAGCCTGATCGGCGAAATGGCCCTGGTGGACGGCGCCGCGCGCTCGGCCACCTGCACCGCCAGCACCGATGTGCACTGCGCGGTGCTCACGCGCGACGCCCTGGAAGCGCTCATCGCGCAACAACCCGCCACCGCCGCCAAGCTCATGACCGCCGTGGCCCAGCGCCTGGCCGAGCGCCTGCGCGAGAGCATCCACAAGCTGCAGGTCTACGGCAAGCTGGTGCAGACCCTGCAGCAGGAGCTGGACGTGCTGATGCCGACGCCGCGGTAGGCCGGGCAGGCCTCCTCGCTCTTGCCTTCGCGTGGTCCGCTGCCTTTTGGGGGCTGCGGGTTGGGCAGACTGGGACGATCAGGGTGCGATGGCCCGAATCAACTGGTTGGCCGCCAAGGGTTTGTGCAACAGGACAACCCCGGTGTCGACCGCCTCACGCAAGCGGTCTGGAGCCGTGTCACCCGTCACAATGACGCAACGGAGGTCGGTGCCCCATCGCTCGCGCAAGGCCTGAATGACATCTTTGCCTGTGACGCCGTGTTGCAGCCGATAGTCCGTCACCACCACATCGGGAGGCTCGGGTAACACCATGGTTTGTGCGTCATGCAGGCTGGCAGCGACCACGCATTCGCAGCCCCACATTTGCATCAATTGCCGCATGGAATCGCGTACCGGCTGTTCGTCATCAATCACCATAACGCGCAGCCCCTGCACACGAGGCAAGTGGCGGCTGCCCAGGCGCTGCATGTCCATGACCGTGCCAACCGCCAAAGGCAAGACCAGACGAAATACGCTGCCATGCCCGACCTCGGAGCGTAGGCTCACCGTGGCCCCGATCAAACCGCAGAGGCCTTGCACAATCGCCAAGCCAAGGCCCAAGCCTTTGGTACGGTCCCGCTCCGGATTATCCAGCTGCAAGAACTCCTTGAAGATGCGTTGGTGATCAGCGGCGGGAATTCCCACGCCGGTATCCCACACCTCAACCACCAGGTATTGGCCTCGTTTTCGCACCCCCACCAGAATGCCGCCATGCTCGGTGTAACGCACAGCATTGGCTACGAGGTTGCGCACGATCAAAGACACCAGCGCAGGGTCAGAGCAAGCCGCCAGCGGCGTGTCACGCAGGCGAAACACCAAGCCTTTCTCTTCGGCTTGCGGGGCGTACTCCCGGACCAGCTCAGCCAGAATGGCTTGAACCGCAAAGTTGCGCGGCTCAAAATGCACCACGCCGGCATCCAACCGTGAGTAGTCCAGCAAGGTACCCAGCATGCTGCGCGAGGCCTCCCAGGCGGCCATGGCGTTCTCCAACATACCGCGCTGTCTGTGGGTCATGGAGGTCAAGCCCAGCGCCTCCAGGAACAACCCCATTGCATGAATCGGTTGCCGCAGATCGTGGCTGGCCGCCGCCATGAACCGCGATTTGTCCATGCTGGCCACCTCTGCCTGAGCCTTGGCCATCTCGGCCTGCGTACGGGCCTCGTCAGCATGGGCCGTTTGCTGTCGTAACCGCTCAACCAGAACGGTGTTCTCAAAACGCAATTGGATGGACAGTTTGGCCGACACCTCCGCCGCCTTCGAAAACTGCAACAGATAGAGCAAATACACAAGTGAAAACACGGAGAAGGTGAACGCCTGCGGTCCGCCATGCAGAAAAAACCCCACGTTGATCAGCGGAACCACCGTCAGGTAATGGGTGGCGCTCACAGCCCAGCAAGAATTGCAGAAGCCCATGGCGGCGGCGGCAATCCCTGAGGCCACACAGCCAATCAAAAACAGGGTTAGCAAATCGCCGCCCGCGCTTTGGGCCATCCAGGTGGTGCTTCCCCAGAACGCACCGATGATGCCCATCACGCCCATCATCAGCCAGGTTCGCTCTTGCGAGGAGAACCGGCGCTGGACCAATCCGGCGTGGTAAGGGAGATAGACCATCAGCAGGTACAGCGAATAGGCACCGAACCATATCCCCCAGAAAGCCAGGGCATCCACCATGTGAAAGATGAGGGACATGAGCGCCGCCCCTACCCAGGACCCGAAAAAAGCGCCTGCCAGTTGGGTTTCAATCAATTGGATCTGCACATCCAAGTAACGGTCGGACTCAGAGCGGTCCTGCACCGAGCCGCCAACGGCCACCGGCTTCACAGAATCAGCCCCTGCCTACGAGCCACGACAGTCGCTTCAGCCCGGCTGTTCACCCCCATGTGGGACAGCACCGCGGATACGTGTGAACGCACGGTGTTCTCCGATACCGCCATGCGCTTGCCGATGGCGCGGTTGCTGAGCCCCTCGGCCAGCAGTGCCAACACCTCAACCTGCTTGGCTGTGAGCACAGTCTGCACGTCCGTGGCAGGCTCGGCGGCACACATCTCGTCAGGAAACCAGCGTTGCCCGCGCAGAAGTGCCGACAGAGCAATGTGAATTTCATTGGCCAGCGTGGTCTTGGCAATGAATCCGTCGGCTCCGTGCTCCCGCGCCAAGGCCATATCCTGCCCGCTCGTGCTGCCAGAGACGATGGCCACGATGGCATCGGGAAATGCTCTTCGGAGTGACCGGATGCCATGGATGCCAGTCACGCCCGGCATGAAGTGATCCAGCAGCACCAGATGCACGGCGTGGCCTGCATGTGCCAGCGCATCCACTACGCTACCGGCTTCCAGCACCTCACGAACCTGCGGGTTGTTCATCACCAGCAAGGCCATGCCACCCCTGAACAAGGCGTGGTCATCCACCAGCAGGACCCGCTTGCTGCGGGTGGTTTCGAGACTCGGCAGGTTCATGGTTGAAGGCTATGGCTTAGGTAACGGGTCATGACTCGCCTGTGCGTCAAAAAGGGAGTTGGAGAGCAGCGTGGTGTTTGAGGGCTCTCATCCGAATGGATGAGAGCCCCTCCACACGGGTACTTAGCTCCTACAGTCTCGCACTGAAATCTCCTGGCAACAGGAGCGCGATTAAACAAGGAGTCGTATATGCAACAGCCTGAAAGCAGATTGATCAAGCGCGAAAAAGGGACGGACTCCCCGCGGCGCTCATGGGGCTTCATCGCAGGCAGTGTGCTGGCAGGGGTATTGACCGCCTCTTGTGGCGGCGGCGACCGCACTGGAGAGCCACCACCGACCGGGGTGATCCTCGACAAAGCCAACATGTTGTCCATCGCCCACAAAGCCAACGACAGCTTTGTGATGTTTGACTTGGCCATGTTTGCCAGTGACTTCATCCTCTGGGGCAACGACTGGTTCGATAGCGGCACAGCCTATCAATGCTTGGATGACGATGAAAACTCCGGATCGGTGACATTCACCACCAACAGCACCACCGACGCCTTTCAAGCAGGCGACGTACTGACCATTTCCTACGACGATTGCCAAACGGAAGAGGATGATCCCACACGTATTTCGGGCGACATGGAGTTGCGCGTACAGAGCGTCACCGGCGACGCCACCTCCTTAGAAATAGGCCAGCCCTGGACTTACAAGTTAACGGTGCTGTACGACAAATTCACCTTGCTATCGCCATCCGAACGCATTGTTATTGAAGGAAAGATGAAAATAACAGAGAGCTCGCCCGGCGTCATCAACACAGATTTGGATGAACACATCACCACTCACTTCGAATCCACGTCGATGCGACTAACAGAGGATGCTGACACACACACCTACAGCAACGCCGCCGGAACACTGGTATCTGAGCACACAGCGGAAGGCCTCTGGACGGCCACGATCAACACCGAACTGATCAGCACCACCTTGGCGGGAAAACTCAGTTTTGTCACCATGGAGCCCTTCAAGGGCGTTCTGGACGACCCATTTCCCACCAGAGGGCTGGGACGTATCGACGCTGGTCTTGAGCAACAACTCCAACTACGTGCACAACCCACGGGGGTGGACGCGACACTGATCACACCGAGATTCCGTGAATCGTTCTTCATCAACTGGACCAATTTCTGAAAGATCTGAATGAAAAACACATCACGTCCTATTTCATATCTTTTGTTGGCACTGGGGTTGCTGATACAGACCCATGCAGTGCAAGCAACGTCGAACACGTCGGCGCGCCCGCACCTGGGGCCCGCGGTCAGTTACAAGATAGTGGAAAGCCGCCTAGCGGCCCCTACGATTGCGGATAACACAACCTCTCCAGCCACAAAGGCCTCCACACGTTTCACCACCGGGGGGCGCCAGTTGCGCCAGCATGTAAAGAAGCAGCACAAAACCGATAGCGGGCAATAGAGCGGCATCACGCTGCATCCGCAATGTCCATTCGTCACTGGAGCCTGCAGGGCTTGCTGCTGTTGTTCTGTGGGGCGGCCAGTGGGCTGGCATTTGCACCGCTGGCATGGTGGCCGGTGTGGCTGGTAACGGTGGCGTGGCTGCTACATACCTTGGCACAAGCGCCGTGGCACCGGCAGCTGTGGATGGGATGGGTCTTTGGGCTGGGGGCTGCCGTTGCCACCACGCACTGGATAGGCATTGCGCTGTGGCACCAGTCCAGTATGCCCAAGGGGGTCAGCCTGGGTGCATCAGCCATTGCATGGCTGTATTCAGCCTGGCCCTGGGGCTTGCTGGGCATGCTGGGCGCCGTGTGGGATCGACTCGGTTGGACGGGCCACAACTCCACATGGAAACTGCCAATATTGACAACGGCCTTGGTGCTGGCTTGGTGGAGCCAGTCATGGTGGCTGGGTGGTTTTCCCTGGCTGGTGCCCGGCGCGATCTGGTTGGACACCCCGTTGCAAGGCTGGGGTCCTGTGGGCGGTGGGTTGCTGATGGCCGCGCTGGGTCTGTGGTTGGCGGCAGCCCTGTCGGCTGTCTGGCGGTCTCGGGAAACGCACCGCAGCGGACACAAGGCCAAGGCCTGGTACGTGAGAGGTGCCATGGCGCTGCTCTGGATGGGCACCTTTGGCGCTGGGGCTGTGCTGCAAGACACCACATGGACCCACGCCCTCGACAGAACTGTGCGCGTGGGTGTCGTGCAGGTCGATATGCCGTCGACCACCCAGGTCGGACTTGCACAGGAGCATGCCTACCAGCGGATGGCATGGCGCATCACCGATGCCTTGATCGTGCGTCACGATGTGGATGTGATTGTCTGGCCAGAAGGCCTGCTCATCAGCCCGGAAGGTTCGCTGCGCGAATGGCTCGCACAACATGAAGAGTTGTTGCAGGAGCGTTCCCTGGCCATCGGCGCCATTGTTCAAGCGGAGGCCTTTGCTGCCTCGGCGCAGGAGCAAGTACCCAGCAGCGAGATGCCCCAGCCCAGGGCACACAACAGCGTGCTGGCGCATGGCCCCGATAGCAGGGGACGCTACGACAAGCGCGAACTGGTACCCATGACCGAGCGCTGGCCAGTCGATGGTCCTTGGCCTTTGCTGGCCCCATGGGCCAACTCGCAGCCGTGGTTGCAGGCAGGGGCACGCCATCAGGCACCCTTGACTTTGGCGGGGCAGCACGTGGGCACCAGCATTTGTTACGAAGATGCCTTTGGCCACATCTACCAAGGCTTGCCTGCCAGCGTGAGTTGGCTCATCAACATCAGCAACGATGGATGGTTTGCCCGCACGCCCGTGATGCCGGCGCAACACCTGGCCCTTTCGCGTTTGCGTGCGCTGGAACAGCAAAAACCTTTGGTCCGGGCCGCCAACATCGGTCCGTCTGCAGTGGTGAACGCCTGGGGCCAAACCATCGCACGCACACCTATCGGGCAAACTCAGATGCTGCATGCCCATGTACATCCCCGGCAAGGCCACACCCCCTACGCTCGCTGGGGCCATGCGTGGTTAGGGGTCACCGGCTCGTGCCTGCTTCTGCTGTTTGGTGCATCGGTTTGGCGAGGTTCAAGGGCTCGACTGCATGCAGCGCAACCTCCCCTTTAAACGGTCTCCCCTCCTCAGGTGTTGGGTGCCGTCTTGGCGCTCCACACCATGGTGATCGCCAGAATGCCGATCACCACGCCCAGCGACACCGACACCGGAATCTGGACGAGGTCGATGAGCATCATCTTGGTCCCGATGAACACCAGGATCACCGCCAGCCCATAGTTCAGCAGGTGGAAGCGACTGGCCGCCGCCTGCAGCAGGAAGAACATCGCGCGCAGGCCCAGGATGGCGAACACGTTGCTGGTGAGCACGATGAACGGGTCCTTGGTGATGGCGAAGATGGCGGGAATGGAGTCCACCGCAAAGATCACGTCGGTGATGGCCACCATGGTGATCACCATCAGCAGCGGCGTGGCGATTCGCTTGCCGTTCTCGACGGTGAAAAATTTCTCGCCGTCGTAGTGCTGACTCACCGGCATGAGGCGGCGCAGCAGCTTCAGGGCGGCGTTGTCGTCGAGGTTCTCCTCCGCGTCCGCCCCGAACCACATCTTGATGCCGGTGAGGATCAGGAAAGCGCCGAACACATACAGAACCCAGTGGAACTGCTCCAGCAGCCAGGCCCCGAGCAGGATCATGATGGTGCGCAGCACGATGGCGCCCAGGATGCCGAACATCAGCACCCGTTTCTGGAAAGCGGGCGGCACCGAAAAATACGAAAAGATCAGCAGGAAGACAAAGATGTTGTCCACCGCCAGGCTCTTTTCGATCAGGTAGCCGGTGAGGAATTCGAGCGCCTTTTCATTGGCGATGGCGGTCGATCCGCTGATGTCCTTGATGGCCCACCAGAACAGGGCGTTGAACACCAGGCTCACCACCACCCAGGCCAGCGACCACTTGAGCGCTTCCTGCACGCCCACCTCGTGCGCGCCCTGCTTCTTGAGCACGACAAAGTCGACGAACAGCGCGACGAGCACGAAAGCGACGAAAACGATCCAGAGCCACAGGGGCGCGATGGTTTGCATGAGGACAGGCCTTGAGGGACGGTGTGGACACACCCTCCAAGGTCTGGCCTGAACCCGGCGCGGCGCCGGGCCCGGGGTTTCCGGCGGTCGCTTTCCTCTACTTGAAAGCGAGCCACGTATTGACGAAAACCCCGCCCGCAGTGCCGAGCGGTGCGGCCGGTGGCGGGCTGGTTACTCCCCTTGACGGGAAACGCCGATTATCGACCGTCGCCCCAACGGGAACAAGCGCAGGCACCATCAGGCCATGCCGGAAGGTCGAGCCGCCCTGCGCTCAACCCGTCCAGTCGCGTAGCGTGCCCTCAGGCGGCTTCTTTGTAAAACAGGGAACGACCGACCACGCGCGGCGCCTGGTTCGCCACCGCGTCGTGGATGGCGCCGATGTGCTGGGGCGTGGTGCCGCAGCAGCCGCCCACGATGTTCACCAGCCCCTCGGCCGCGAATTCGTGCAGCAGACGGCTGGTGACCTCGGGCGTTTCGTCAAACCCCGTGTCGCTCATGGGGTTGGGCAGGCCGGCGTTGGGGTAGCAGCTGATGAAGGTGTCGCCCGCCACCTTGGCCAGTTCCTGGATGTAGGGGCGCATGAGCGTGGCGCCCAGCGCGCAGTTCAGGCCCACGGCCAGCGGCTGGATGTGGCGCACGCTGGCCCAGAAGGCGGTGACGGTCTGGCCGCTGAGGATGCGGCCCGAGGCGTCGGTCACGGTGCCGCTGATGATGACCGGCAGGCGCTCGCCGCTGTTCTCGAAATACTCGTCGATGGCGAACAGCGCGGCCTTGGCGTTGAGCGTGTCGAAGATGGTTTCGACCAGCAGCACGTCGCTGCCGCCCTCCACCAGCGCTTCCACCTGCTCGTAATAGGCCGCGCGCAGCTGCTCGAAGGTGACGTTGCGGGCACCGGCGTCGTTCACGTCGGGGCTGATGCTGGCGGTCTTGGGCGTGGGGCCCAGGGCGCCGGCCACGAAGCGCGGCTTGTCGGGCGTGCTGTACTTGTCGCAGGCTTCGCGGGCGATGCGAGCCGAGGCCAGGTTCATCTCGCGCGCCAGATCGGCCATGTCGTAGTCTTCCTGCGCAATCGTCGTGGCGCCGAAGGTGTTGGTTTCGATCAGGTCGGCACCGGCGGCCAGGTAGCCCTCGTGGATGTCGCGGATCACGTCGGGGCGCGTGAGGCTGAGCAGCTCGTTGTTGCCTTTGACGTCCTGGTGGAAGTCCTTGAAGCGCTCACCGCGGTACTGGGCCTCGCCGAGCCTGAAACGCTGGATCATGGTGCCCATGGCGCCGTCCAGGATGGCGATGCGTTGCGAGAGGATCTCGGGCAGGGCCTGGGCGCGGGTGTAGCGGACGGGGTGGGCAGGTCGGTTCATCGTCCGATTGTAGGAAACGCCCCGGGCGGCGGCGGGCGCGCACAGGGGCGGCCCCGCGAATTCCCCGACAATACCCCGCATGACAAACCTCTCCCCCCAGGACGCCTGGGCCTGGCTCCAGGAACAGCGCGAACGCAGCGCAGCATCCGGCGGCCCCGCGCCGCTGTTTGTGGACGTTCGCATGGAAATCGAGTCGCTCTACGTCGGCCGCCCGCCGGAAGTGGAGAACATTCCCTGGTACGAATACCCGGACCTCACGCCCGATCCGGCCCGTTTTGCCGCCGCCGTGGAACGCGAGGCCGGCGACAAGCAGCGCCCCATCCTGCTGATCTGCCGCAGCGGCAAACGCACGCAGGAAGCCGGCGCAGCCCTGGAAGCCGCCGGTTTCACGCAGGTGGCGCATGTGGTGCACGGCTTCGAGGGCGACCTGAACGACGACTTCAAGCGCTCCAGCCTCAACGGCTGGCGCCACGCCGGCCTGCCGTGGGAACAGATGTAAGTCCATGAGCGCCAGCACCGACACCGCCGCCAGAGGAGAAACGCTCGACGCCTGCGTGGGCGTGCTGCAGGAGGTGTTCGGCTACGACGCGTTCCGCGGCCCGCAGGCCGAGATCGTCCACCATGTGAGTGCGGGCGGCGACGCCCTGGTGCTCATGCCCACGGGCGGCGGCAAGTCGCTGTGCTACCAAGTGCCCGCCATCGTGCGCGAGCGCGCCGGGCACGGCTTGACGGTGGTGGTGTCGCCACTGATCGCGCTCATGCACGACCAGGTGGGCGCGCTGATCGAGGCCGGTGTGGCCGGGGCTTTTCTCAATTCGAGCCTCACGATCGAGGAAGCCCAGCAGACCGAAAAGCAGCTGCGCCGCGGCGAGCTCACGATGGTGTACGCCGCGCCCGAGCGGCTGACCACGCCGCGCTTTCTGGCGCTGCTCGACTCGCTGCACGAACGCGGCAAGCTCAGCCTGTTCGCCATCGACGAAGCGCACTGCGTGAGCCAGTGGGGCCACGACTTCCGGCCCGAGTACCGCGCGCTGGCCATCCTGCACGAGCGTTACGCCGGCGTGCCGCGCGTGGCCCTCACCGCCACGGCCGACGACCTGACCCGCGCCGACATTGTGGAACGCCTGCAGCTGCAGGACGCGCGCACCTTCATCAGCAGTTTTGATCGGCCCAACATCCGCTACCAGCTGGTGGAGAAGAAAGACGCCACCACGCAGCTGCTGCGCTTCATCCGCGACGAGCACACCAGCAGCGCCGGGCACGACGCGGGCGTCGTCTACTGCCAGTCGCGCAAGCGGGTGGAGGAAGTGGCCGCCCTGCTGGTGGACCACGGCCTGAACGCCCTGCCCTACCACGCCGGCATGGACGCGGCCAAACGCCAGCAGCACCAGGACCGATTCCTGCGCGAAGAAGGCCTGATCATGGTGGCCACCATCGCGTTCGGCATGGGCATCGACAAGCCCGACGTGCGCTTCGTGGCGCACCTGGACATGCCCAAGAACATCGAGGGCTACTACCAGGAAACCGGCCGCGCCGGGCGCGATGGCGAACCCGCCAACGCCTGGATGGCCTACGGCCTGCAGGACGTGGTGAACCAGCGCCGCATGATCGACGAGAGCCCCGCGGCCGACGAGTTCAAGCAGGTGCTGCGCGGCAAGCTCGACGCGCTGCTGACCCTGGCCGAAGCGAGTGACTGCCGCCGGGTGCGGCTGCTGGCCTACTTCGGCGAGAAAAGCGAACCCTGCGGCAACTGCGACAACTGCCTGCACCCGCCCGCCCTGACCGACGCCACCGAGTCGGCGCGCAAGCTGCTTTCGTGCATCTACCGCGTGCAGCAGACCAGCGGCATGGCCTTTGGCGCCGGCCACATCATGGACATCCTGCGCGGCAAGCAGACCGAGAAGATGGCCCAGTACGGGCACGACAAGCTCAGCACCTTCGGCATCGGCGCCGAGCTGGGCGAAACGCAGTGGCGCGCCCTGCTGCGCCAGCTGATCGCCATCGAGGCGGTGCGGGTGGACGCGGCGCACTTCAACACCCTGCACCTGTGCGACGCGGCGCGCCCCATCCTCAAGGGCGAGCGGCCGGTGTGGCTCAAGCTGGCGGCCGAGAAAACGCCGGGGCGCACCAGCCGCAGCAAGTCCGCACGCAGCACGGCGGCCGCCGCCGCGCCCGATGGAAAGCCGCTGAGCCTGGCCGAGCGCGACTGCCTGGACGCGCTCAAGGCCTGGCGCGCCGAGGTGGCACGCGAACACAACCTGCCGGCCTTCGTGATCTTCCACGACAGCACGCTGCGCGCCATCGCCAGCCGCCATCCCCGCAGCGACGCCGATCTGGATGGCATTGCCGGCCTGGGGCAGAAAAAGCGCGAGGCCTACGGTGCCGACGTGCTGCGGGTCGTGGGTGCTTTCCGGTCCTGAGAGACGAAATTCAGGCGTTCGGGCAGCGTTCACACGGGGCCGCAGCAAAGGGAGCCCACACACCAGAGGGGCTCCCCATATGAAGCGACGTCTGCCTTAGAAGCGATAGGTCACGCCGAGTGACAAGGAGGGGAGCACGGAAAGCTTGTTCACCGAATCGCGCACCTCGTTCACTTCAGCGTCCAGGTCTTCCCGGGTAATGCCGGCACCGATCACACCCGACTCGGTGTAACTGGTCTTGAACTTGCCCATCTGCAGGCCCAGGTCTGCATAGGCGCCCCAGCCTTTGGCATTGCCGGGCTTGCTGCTCCAGCCCAGGCCCAGGTAGGGCGTGACCTCCGGGTACTTCACGCGGATGGTCAGGCTCTTGTCCGTCAGATCAACGGACTTGCCGTTGATGGTCTGGGTGCCGCCCTGGGCCACGAACGTCCCACCGATGTCATTGGCGGTGACACCACCCGTCAGGTGAAAACCGGTGTCGGTGGGAAACCAGTCGGCAAAGGCGCCGACGCGGCCGGTCTTGACCTGGGCGTTGTAATCAACACCGCCCGTCTTTCCATTCTTGTTCAGAGACAAACCCCCAGCGTACTCGCCGCGCAGCTTGACGGAGGGGGACCAGGCATGGGCGTAACCCAGCGTCAGACCCGGGAACCCGGCACCCACATACACCTCGCCCGCCTGGGCAGTGAAGGCGGTGGCAAAAAGCGCGGTGGCCAGGGTAAAAAACTTGAATGTCATGAAAATCAACGGTTTGAATGCAAAAAGCGAATCCGGAAATCTATCCCAAGAAAACGCTTTCCCCGTGACTTCTGTCAGTTCATGCGAGATACATCACTTTTCTGATGACCAACAGGTGATGCGCCGCGTGTCAGGCGACCGCCTGTCGGTGACCGCGACGAAATGGCATTTCGCCTACTCAAGCGGCCCGAGGGTCCGCCGATGGTGCTGACAAGTCCCGGGAAAAAGCCCGGAGTTCACCACCGACCACCGAGAACGGAGCGCGGCATGTTTTTCAAATTGCCATGGTTTGGCAAACGCCGCCGCCAGGACCCTTTTCACGACACCCAGGTACTGGAACTGGATTTCCTGGTTGACGAGTTCCACGACGCCATGGCCGACATCAAGGACCCGGTGCGCACGCGTCTGCATGCGGCACTCATGTCCTGCCAGTCGCCCAAAGACCTGTGGTTCCTGCGCGGCAAGCTGTTCAACCTCATTTCCAAGCACCACTGCGAGAGCGAAGCCCACGAGCGCGTGGGCCGGCTCGACCACAAGCTGCGCTTTTTCGTCAGCCACCACCCGAACTACTCCGCCGACGAGCTGCCCACTGGGCCCATGGCGGCAATGCACTGAACGCGCGGTTCACGTTTTCATGGCCCTGCTCTTGCCCGTCCTCGTGACGGGCTTTTTCTGGGCCGGACGAGGGGCCTTCGCCGGCTTCCTAGAATCGGCGCCATGTCACGTCCTCCCACCGATCGCCCCCTGCTCATCGTCAACACCGGCTCCACGCACGCGCACATCCGCGAGCGGCTGGGGGACTTCGACGACTGGATCGCCGACGGCCTGATGGGCGGCGGTGCGCAGACCGTGCAGCGGCACGACGCGCGCACCGCCCTGCCACCACCGCCCGACGCCTTTGCGGGCATTGTGCTCACGGGCTCCCACGCCATGGTGAGCGAACGCGAACCCTGGAGCGAGGCGCTGGTGCCCTGGCTGCGGGCGGCGGTGCAGGCGCAGACGCCGGTGCTGGGCATCTGCTACGGGCATCAACTGCTGGCCCACGCGCTGGGCGGGGAAGTGGCGCACCACCCGCAGGGCGTGGAGATCGGCACCGTGACGGTGGAGCGGCACGCCGTGGCGGCAGACGATCCGTTGCTGGGCGAACTGCCCGATGCCTTTGCCGCACAGGCGGTGCACTGGCAGTCGGTGCGGCGTCTGCCGCCCGGCGCGGTGCCGCTGGCCCGCAGCGCGCACGAGGCGCACCATGCCTATCGCATCGGTGAGAGCGCCTGGGGCGTGCAGTTCCACCCGGAATTTTCTGCCGAGGCCCTGGGCGCCTACCTGGACGGACTGGGCGACACCCTGGCACGCGAAGGGCTCGACGCGGCCCAGATCAGCGCCGGCCTGCAACCCACCCCGGAGGCCGCGTCGGTGCTGCCCCGGTTCGCGCGGCTGGCTTTGCACGGTGATCGGAACACCCGATCGGCGCGACCCGCCCTGATCGCCGACCCCGCCCCTTGAGGAGGAGACGCGCCGCGCGGCGGGCGTGAGCCGCCCCCAGGCTAGAACCCGATGGTTCTTGCTTCGCGCACCTCGGGCTTGATGCGGTGCTCGGCCTCCAGCTGGGCCATGAACTCGGCCGCATCCAGCTCGGCGGCCAGGATCTCCACCTGACGTTTCACCGCGGCGAAATCGCCGGGGCACAGCTGGTCGAGCCGGGCGAGTCGCCCGCGCAGGTCGGCGTCGAGCGCCTCGGCATGGCCCGCCAGCGCCTCCACCACGAACATGCGCTCGCGCTGCTCCCGGTTGAGTGGTTTGAAGCGGATCTTGAAGGTGAAACGCCGCAGGGCCGCCTGGTCGATGCTGTCCATCAGGTTGGTGGTGCAGATGAAGATGCCGGCGAAACGCTCCATGCCCTGCAGCATTTCATTCACTTCCGTCACCTCGTAGGTGCGTTGCGCCCCGCGGCGGTCCTGCAGGAAGCTGTCGGCTTCGTCGAGCAACAGCACGGTCTTCTCGGCCTCGGCCTCGCGGAACATCGCGGCCATCTGCTGCTCGGTCTCGCCCACGAACTTGCTCATGAGGTCGCTGGCGCGGCGGATCATGAGCGGGCGCCCGATCTGCTGGGCAATGTGCTCGGCGAGCGCCGTCTTGCCGGTGCCCGGCGCCCCGTGGAAGCACAGCGCGCCATGGCCGCGCGCCTTCAGGGCTTCGACGATGCGCGGCAGCTCGTGGCGCGATTCCACGTTGAGCATGTCCAGGCTGTACTGCGTGACGCTGGGGCGCTGCACGGTGTCGGGCTGGCGGCCCAGCGCCTGGTCGGCATGGCGCAGCTGGCGTTCGATCAGGTCGTCCAGCAAAGGCGCCGGCTGGGCCGTGGCCCGACCCGGACGCCGCGCGGGCACCGACGCCAGCTGGGCGAAGCGCACCGCCGTGCGGATCTGCGCCGGGGTGAGGCCTTTGCGCTCGGTCAGACGGGCCACCAGCCCGTCGGACACGGGCACGTCTTCCAGCGTCTTGCGCACCAGCTGCTCGCGCGCGCCGGGCGGCGGGCTCTTGAGCTCCAGGTGGTAGGCAAAGCGGCGGCGAAACGCCGGGTCAATCTGCTCGATGCGGTTGGTCACCCACAGCGTGGGCACGGCATTGGTTTCCAGGATCTGGTTGACCCAGGCCTTGCCGCTGACGCTGCTGGTGGGCGGCGCGCTCACGTGCTCGGCGCGGGCCATCAGCTGCGCGGCCTCGCTGGAAATGGGCGGGAACACGTCTTCCACTTCGTCGAACAGCAGGGCCGAGCGGGCCGTGCCTTTCAGGAACACCTGCGCGATCTGCAGCGAGCGGTAGCGGTCGCGCCCGCTCAGGGCGTTGCCGTCGCGGTCCGCGTACTCCACCTCGAACAGCTCCAGTCCGGCGGCCGCGGCCACCACGCGCGCCAGCTCGGTCTTGCCGGTGCCCGGCGGGCCGTACAGGAGGACGTTCACGCCGGGTTCCTTGCGACCCACAGCCTCGCGCAGCAGGCTGCAGAGCAGGCGCACGTCTTCACCCACGAAGGCAAAGTCTTTCGCCGCCAGCGCCGAGCGCGCGGCCGGGCGGGTGAACACGGCCATCAGTTCGCTCTGCGTGCGGTACTCGCGCATGAGCACCGGCGGCAGTTTCTCGCTGACCTTCATGAGGTCGGCCAGGTCGGTGATGTTGTGCTCGGAAATGAGGTTTTCCACCATGCCGATGCGCTCCAGGCGCGAGCCGGCGCGCAGCGCCTCTCCCACGTCGCTGGCCTTCACGCCGGCCACGTCAGCGATGGCCGCGTAGGCCTCGGGCGCGTTGTTCACCTTGAACTCGACCAGGATGGAGCGCAGGTCGCGCTGGTAGCGCGCCAGCGTGCCGTAGAGCAGCAGCGCCCGCTCGGCACGGTTGAGCTGCAGCAGGCCGGCGAGCGCATCGATGTTCTTCTCGACCAGGGTGCTCTGTTTCTTCAGCGCCTGGCTCAACCACTCGCCGGTGACGGCCAGCACGGCCAGCAGGTCTTTCGGGGATTCCTTGGCGTATTCGTCGAGGTAGAAGAACAGCGTGCCTTCCTCATAAGGGCCGCGCCAGATGCCGTAGCGCTCCATGAAGGCGTTGGTGGTGAGCCGCTCGTGGCCGCTCCAGAGCTCGTTGTCCTTGCAGCGCCGATCGACGAACTCGCGCAGCCGGGCCAGCACGGTCAGCGGCCACACCAGGTGACGGCCGGCCAGCGAGAGCAGGGTGTTGAGGTCGCGCCGCACATTGAAGCGGGGGCCCTGGCGGGCTGCCAGCGTGAGCACGAAGTGCGAGCACATGAGGTCGAGCACGGGCGCCTGACGCAGGCCGTGAGGCACGAACACACGCCCGTCCGCCGCGCAGGGGTTGCGGGGTTCACGCGTCTCTCGCGGTTCCAGCGCGGGCCGGGGCAGCACCCCGGACAGCAGCGCCGTGCGTTTGGTCATTCAGACACCTCCAGACAAACCGGGGATCGCTAACATGGCGACCCCCTTCGGCTCTGTGCGGAACATAACCCAGCTTGATCGATCATGGAAGAGCGTGATGGAGCGTGCCTGTGCACTTTGTGGGGCTTTCACGGAGCCTCGCCGGACTCGCTGCGCGCCACAATCCGGGCATGCTGGAACTACACGACATCGAAGCCGCCGCTGCCCGCCTGGAGGGCCAGGTGCTCGACACGCCTTTCGTCGAATCGCGCACGCTCTCGCAGCTGACCGGCTGTCAGGTGTTCCTGAAATTCGAGAACCTGCAGTACACCGCGTCGTTCAAGGAGCGCGGCGCCTGCAACAAGCTCGCGCAACTGAGCGACGAGGAACGCGCACGCGGCGTGATCGCCATGAGCGCGGGCAACCATGCCCAGGGCGTGGCCTTCCACGCGCAGCGGCTGGGCCTGCGGGCCGTCATCGTCATGCCCAGCTTCACGCCGGGCGTGAAGGTCGAGCGCACGCGCGGCTTCGGTGCCGAGGTGGTGCTGCACGGCCACACACTGGATGAATCGCGCACCCACGCCGCCGAGCTGGCGGCGCAGCAGGGCCTGGTGTTCGTGCACCCGTACGACGACGAGGCCATCGTCGCCGGCCAGGGCACGGTGGCGCTGGAGATGCTGCGCGTGCAGCCCGACCTGGACACGCTGGTGGTGGCCGTGGGCGGTGGCGGTCTCATTGCCGGCATGGCCACCGCCGCGCGCGCGCTCAAGCCGGGCATCGAGATCATCGGTGTGCAGACCGAGCGCTTTCCCGCCATGGTCAACGCCATCAAGGGCACGCTGCTGCCGCAAGGCACCAGCTCCATTGCCGAGGGCATTGCCGTGGGCTCGCCGGGCGAGATCACGCAGGCCATCATCCGCCAGCACGTGGACGACCTGCTGCTGGTGGACGAGGGCGACATCGAACAGGCCATCGTGATGCTGCTGGAGATCGAGAAGACGCTGGTCGAGGGCGCGGGTGCCGCCGGCCTGGCCGCGCTGCTCAGGCACCCCGAACGCTTTGCCGGCAAGCGCGTGGGCCTGGTGCTGTGCGGCGGCAACATCGACCCGCTGCTGCTGGCCTCCATCATCGAGCGCGGCATGGTGCGCGCCGGACGGCTGGCGCGCGTGGTGGTGAACGCGCGCGACGTGCCGGGCAACCTGGCCCGCATCACCGCCACCGTGGCCGACGCGGGCGCGAACATCGACGAGGTGCACCACCAGCGCGCCTTCAACCTGCTGGCGGCGCAGAACGTGGCCATCGAACTGGTGCTGCAGACGCGCGGGCGCGAGCACATCGCGCAGGTGATCGAGAAACTCCACGACGCCGGGTTCGACGCTTCCGTGGTCTGACGGGCCGGCCGATCGGTTGGCGCAAGGCGGCAGGCCGCATTGACGAGCGCCGAGCCGCTCTGCCATGATGAGAAAGTAGCCACCCGACTGGAGCCGCCATGAACACCAACGCCTTGTGGGACTCGCTGCAAAGCACGCTGGGCACGCACATCCCCCAGCTGCTGGGCGCGCTGGCCATCTTCCTGCTGGGCTGGCTGATCGCGGTGGTGGTGCGCGCCGCGGTGCGCAAGAGCCTGGGCTTCATGGGCGTGAACCACCGCTTCGGCAAGCTCACCGGCACCGGCGTGGACATCGAAGGCGCGGTGGCGCTGGCCCTGTTCTGGGGGGTGATCCTGCTGACGCTGGTGGCGGTGTTCAACTCGCTGAACCTGGCCATCGTCTCGGGGCCGTTCTCGGCCATGGCGACCCAGCTGTTCGCCTACGCGCCGCGCGTGCTGGGCGCCCTGCTGATCGCCCTGCTGGGCTGGCTGGTGGCCAGCCTGGTGCGGGCGCTGACGCAGAAACTGCTGGACGCCACCACGCTGGACGAGCGGCTGTCGGCCCACGCGGGCATGTCGCCCATCAGCGAAGGCCTGGCCGGTGCGGTGTTCTGGCTGGTGATCCTGCTCTTCGTGCCGGGCATCCTCGGCGCGCTGCAAATGAACGGCCTGCTGGAGCCCCTGCGCGGCATGGTGGCGCAGATGCTGGGCGTGCTGCCGAACGCGGTGGGCGCGGTGGTGATCGCCGGCGTGGGCTGGATCCTGGCCACCGTGCTGCGCAAACTCGGCACGCAGCTCAGCCGCGCCGCCGGCGTGGACCGGCTGGGCGCGCGCGCCGGTGTGTCGCCCGAGGCGCCGCTCTCGGGCCTGATCGGCTTGCTGGTGTTCCTGGCCGTTCTCGTCCCGGCCCTGATTGCGGCACTGGATGCCCTGCAGATCGAGGCCATCTCGCAACCCGCCACCGCCATGCTGGGGACGCTGATGCAGGCCGTCCCCCGGCTCATCGCGGCCGGCCTGATCCTGGTGGTGACCTGGGTCATCGCCCGCCACGGGGCGCGCCTGCTCGCCAGCCTGCTCGCGGGCCTGGGCGTCGACACCCTGCCGGCGCGACTGGGCCTGGCCCACGCCTTCGAGCACACCCCGGCCTCGGTGGCCGCCGGGCGCCTGGCGCTGCTGTTTGCGATGCTGCTGGCCACCATGGAAGCCGCCGGCCAGCTCGGCTTCGAGCGGGTGAGCCAGCTCGTGGGCAGCTTCATCCGCTTCGGCGCCGACATCCTGCTGGGCTCGGTGATCCTCGTCATCGGCTTCTGGCTGGCCAGCCTGGCCCACCACGCCATCGCGCGCGCCGCCGGGCCCGACAGCCGGGGACTGGCGCTCATCGGGCGCTACGCCATCCTGGCGCTGGTGCTGGCCATGGGCCTGCGCGCCATGGGCATCGCCGACGACATCGTCAACCTGGCCTTCGGCCTGACCCTGGGCGCGGTGGCGGTCGCGGTGGCCCTGGCCTTCGGCCTGGGCGGGCGCGAGGCGGCCGCTAAACTGCTGGACCACTGGCTGACCCAGTTGCGCCGCGAGAAACGCCCATGACAAGCCCATCCACCGAAACCGCCACGTCCACACCCACGCCCCCCGCGGTGACCATCGACACCCTGCGCGAAGCCCTGGCCGGGTGGTTCGCCCCCTGGGTGCAGGACCTGGGCCTGCAGGTCGAGTCGTTTGCCGACGGCGAGGCCACGCTGCGCCTGCCGCAGAACGCCGCGCTCAGCCGCATCGGCGGCATGGTGTGCGGGCAGGCCCTGATGTCGGCGGCCGACACCGCCATGGTGCTGGCCATCGTCACCCGGCTGGGCAACGCCCGGCCCATGACCACGGTGCAGCTCAACACCAGCTTCCTCAAACCCCTGTCGAACCAGGACGCGCTCGTCACCGCGCGCGTGATCCGGGCCGGCAAGAGCCTGGTGTTTGGGGAAATCGACATTTGCGGCGCCCGCGACGGGCAGAGCGTGTGCCGCGCCAGCACCACCTACGCGCTGCTGTAATGCCCGGCTTGTACCGCAGCCTGCGACTGCCCTAGAATCGGCGGTCTTTCCCCCTAATCCCCGGAGATTTCGATGTCCCAGCACGACCATGACAGCCACCACAACCAGCCGCAGGACGTGGTGGAATCGATCGTTCCGATGATGCCCGTCGTGCTGCCCGTGGCCGGCGGCGTCCTGATCTTCCTGCTGGCATTCATCGCCGTGTACATGGCCTGAACCGGGCCCGTACCCGAAGGCCGGACGCCCGCGGGCGCTTCGGCTTTTTTTTCGTGAGCCGGCGCAGGCCACGGCACCAAGGCCACAACATGCAGCGGCTCGCGGACGGGCCAGGGGCGATCCCGTCGCCATGGCACAGCCATTGCCGGCATCAAGTCATGCAGGTTTTGCATGTAACTTGCCGGTAACTGACCTGACGCCTTCATAAAATCATGCTCGTAGGCCGGCACACGGACCTCCTGGGCTCATCCGCCCGCGGGTTTCCGACCTGCTGCTGGCGCCACCCGGCCAGCGGTTCCTGTGCTGACCGCTGTCTTTCGCCCTTTTTCTCGCCCCTTTTGCCAGCGGGACACCCATCCAGCCCCCCTCGGCTCTGCGTTGCAGCCGAGGGGGGCTGTCGGCGTCCCGCTCGCACGCTGCTTTCAAACCTCTGGAGCTTCGTCCATGAATTCACCCGTGATGCAGGGCCTTGACCTGAATGTGCCCTCGTATGTGAAAAATGCCCGCCTCATCGCCTGGGTCGCCGACATGGCGGCCCTGTGCAAGCCCGCTGCCATTTACTGGTGTGACGGCAGCGACGAGGAATACCAGCGCCTGTGCCAGCAGCTGGTGGATGCCGGCACCTTCAAGCCGCTGAACCCGGCCAAGCGCCCGAACAGCTTCCTGGCCTGGTCCGACCCGTCCGACGTGGCGCGCGTGGAAGACCGCACCTACATCTGTTCCGAAAAGAAGGAAGACGCCGGCCCCACCAACAACTGGATGGCCCCGGCCGAGATGCGCCAGACCCTGCAGCCCCTGTTCGACGGCTGCATGCAGGGCCGCACCATGTACGTGGTGCCCTTCAGCATGGGCCCGCTGGGCTCGCACATCGCCCACATCGGCGTGGAGCTGAGCGACAGCGCCTACGTGGCGGTGAACCAGAAGCTGATGACCCGCATGGGCAAGGCCGTGTACGACGTGCTGGGCGCTGATGGCGAGTTCGTGCCCTGCATGCACACCGTGGGCGCACCGCTGGCCGAAGGCGAGACAGACCAGACCAGCTGGCCCTGCAACCCCACCACCAAGTACATCGTCCACTACCCCGAGACGCGCGAGATCTGGAGCTACGGCTCGGGCTACGGCGGCAACGCCCTGCTGGGCAAGAAGTGCCTGGCGCTGCGCATCGCCTCCACCATGGGCCGTGACCAGGGCTGGCTGGCCGAGCACATGCTGATCCTGGGCGTGACGAACCCCCAGGGCAAGAAGTACCACGTCGCCGCCGCCTTCCCCAGCGCCTGTGGCAAGACCAACTTCTCCATGCTGGTGCCGCCCGCTGGCTTCGAGGGCTGGAAGGTCACCACCATCGGCGATGACATCGCCTGGATCAAGCCCCACGCCGACGGCAAGCTCTACGCCATCAACCCCGAAGCGGGTTACTTCGGCGTGGCACCGGGCACCAACACGCTGACCAACCCCAACTGCATGGCCAGCCTGAACGAGAACGTGATCTTCACCAACGTCGCGCTGACCGACGACGGCGACGTGTGGTGGGAAGGCATGGAGCAGGACAGCGGCAACAAGCCGGCACACCTGATCGACTGGCAGGGCAAGGACTGGACGCCGGCCATTGCCAAGGAAACCGGCGCCAAGGCCGCGCACCCGAACGCCCGCTTCACCGTGGCCGCCACCAACAACCCCGCGCTCGACCCCCAGTGGGACGACCCGGCCGGCGTGGCGATCGACGCCTTCATCTTCGGTGGCCGCCGCTCGACCACCGTGCCGCTGGTGACCGAGGCCCGCAACTGGACCGAAGGCGTGTACATGGCCGCCACCATGGGCTCGGAAACCACCGCCGCCGCCTTTGGCGCGCAAGGCGTGGTGCGCCGTGACCCGTTCGCCATGCTGCCCTTCTGCGGCTACAACATGAGCGACTACTTCCAGCACTGGCTCAACATGGAGCAACGCCTGAGCAGCCAGGGCCACAGCCTGCCGCCGATCTTCTGCGTGAACTGGTTCCGCAAGAACGCCGAAGGCAAGTTCGTCTGGCCGGGTTTCGGCGAGAACATGCGCGTGCTGAAGTGGATGATCGACCGCATCGAAGGTCAGGCCACCGGCACCGACACCATGTTCGGCGTGGCGCCCCGCTACGAAGAACTGAACTGGACCGGCCTGGACTTCACGGCCGAGCAGTTTGCAACCGTGACCCACATTGACCAGGCCGCATGGGTCGACGAGCTGAAGCTGCACGACGCGCACTTCGAGCAGCTGGCCTACCACCTGCCGCCGGCGCTGCTGGACACCAAGGCCGCGCTGGAGAAGCGCCTGCAGGGCTGAGTGCCCTGGACCCCGGCGGGCGGCTGACCACCGCTCGCCCATGAAAAAAGCCACCGCAAGCGGTGGCTTTTTTCATGGCGGGCCGGCAGCGCCGGCACTGCGATCAGATGTAGTGCAGGTAAGCGTTGCGGCTGCGCTGCTCGACCATGCGGGTGGCGAAGCGCTCCCAGGCACTGCCCTGTGGCACGGGGGTGATGGCGGTCTCCAGGCCCAGCGGTGCCAGCGCATCGTTGAAGTCGTTCGGGGCCGCCTCGGCCACCACATGAACGGCGTCGTATTCACGCATACGCGCCTGCACCAGCTCGCCCATCAGGCGGGGATCGCTGCGGGCCATGTCCCACAGGCGGGCTTCGGCGCGGGCCTGTGCCAGGCTCTGCGACCAGCCGTCCAGCGAGCGCATGGTGCGACGGGCCAAGTTGCGTGCGGCAGCACCGAACAGGGCCAGGCCGGCGAAGATCACGACCCACAGGGCCACCCAGGCCAGCAGCAGGTGGTCGTCGGCCCAGGTGCTGATGACACGGTCGGCCACCACCACCAGCGTGGCCACCGCGGCGGCCAGCAGCATGCCGGCCAGACCACGGGCGCCGTCGAAGCTGCGGGGGGCGCGGTACAGGCCAGCCTTCGGAGCGGCGGTGGAAGCACTCACACCCATGGGGGCAGAGGCGGGAACGGAAGCAAGGGTACTCATGGCGGGCTCCTGAAACAGGAAGAAAAATCTGGAATGGGGTGATACTAGGGTAAACCCGGTGTTTACGCCACTTTAGATTTGTGATGCATTACATTCACAAAACATATGAATGAGCGCAACTTCCGCACCCTGGACCTGAACCTGCTGCGCGTGTTCGACGAGGTGATGGCCGAGCGCAACCTCACGCGGGCGGCCCACAACCTGGCCATGACGCAGCCAGCCGTGAGCAACGCACTCAAGCGGCTGCGCGAAACCCTGGGCGACGAGCTGGTGCGGCGTTCCGGCTACGGCATCGAGCCCACGCCGGTGGCCCAGCTGCTCTGGCCCACCGTGCGCGATGCGCTGCAGCAGCTGCGCGATTCCCTGGCGCCGGGGGTGTTTGACCCCACCACCGCGCAGACCGCGTTTGTGCTGACCATGGCCGATGCCACCGCGGCCAAGATCGTGCCGAGTCTGATGGACATTTTGGAGAGCGAGGCACCGGGCGTGAACCTGCGTGTGCTGCCCCTGACCACCCGCGACCCACGCGAGTTGCTGGAATCCGGCTCGGCGGACCTGGCCATCGGACACTTTCCGGGCGTGCTGGCCGAGCTGGGTGCGCTGCACCTGCAGGAAACCTCGCCGCGCTTCCTCTACCAGCGGCTCTACGACGGTGAATACGTGGTGGTGATGCGCCGCGGCCACCCGCTGGCGGGACGGCCCATCAGCCTGGACGCCTATTGCGACGCCCGCCACCTGCTGGTGAGCTTTTCCGGACGACCCTTCGGTTTTGTGGACGAGGCACTGGCCGGCCTGTCGCGCCAGCGGCGCGTGGTGCTGACCGTCAACCAGTTCTTCACCGCCGGCCGCGTGGTCGCCACCACGGACCTGCTCACCGTGCTGCCTCGGCACTTCGTGGAGGCCACCGGCCGCGAACACGAACTGGCCCTGGCCGATCTGCCCCTGCCCGTGCCCGCCGTGCACGTGGACGCGCTGTGGCACCGGCAGGCTTCGCACAGCAGCGCCCACCGCTGGCTGCGCGGTGCGGTGGAACGCGCCTCGGCGAGTGGGTTTCGCGACGACACCCGGGCTGCGCCATCGCCATCGCCATCGCCATCGCCAGTCTCCCCGAGAATGCCGCCATGAACATCCAGCTGCTGAGCGACCTGCACCTGGAAGCCAACCCGGGCTTCCAGGCCACCCCCGCCGAAGGCGCCGACCTGCTGGTGCTGGCTGGTGACATCGGTTCGTACCAGACCCGGCGCGACGGCAGCGTGATGGACGAGCCCGACTGGGGCCTGCGGCGTTTTTCGCCCGTGTCGGCCGGGGGCAGCTGGCCCACGCCGGTGGTCTTCGTGCCGGGCAACCACGAGTACGACGGCCTGGACGTGGACGAGGCGCATGCCGATCTGCGCCAGACCTGCGAGCGGCTCGGCCTCACCTGGCTGGAGCGGGAAAGCCGGGTGATCGACGGGGTGCGCTTCATCGGCACCACCCTCTGGACCGATTTCGATACGCTGGGCGATCTGCCCCCCGCCCCGCCACGCGCGAATCCGCGACCTCCCGGGCCCCGCACGTCCATCCCCACACCCCGCCCGACCGACCCGCTGACCCATCGCCTGCGCCAGCGGGAAAAGGCATTCCGGGCGGCCAACTTCTACCTGGGCAAGATGGACACGCAGCGCCATGGCCGCCCGTTCGACGCCGAGGCCATGCGCGCGCTGGGCCTGGACTGCCAGCACTGGCTGCGCCGGGCGCTGGCCGAGCCCTTTGAGGGCACCACCGTGGTGATCACCCACTTCGCACCCACGCTGCACAGCACCGACCCGCGCTACGGCCTGAGCCCCGGCACCGCCGGCTTCTGCAACGGGCTGGACGAGCTGCTGCCGCTGGCCGACCTGTGGCTGCACGGCCACCTGCACTGCCCCCAGGACCAGCAGGTGGGCCGCTGCCGCATCGTCGCCAACCCGCTGGGCTATGCGCAGAAAAACGAGCAGCTCACATTCCAGCCGCAGCAGGTCATCCGGGTTGCCTGAGCACAGGGGGCGCCCGCTCCTTGCGCCAGCGCAAGGCTGCGCCGGCCTTGCGTTCTACACTCGCGACTCATCCAAGACGAAGGAGACACCATGAAGATCCTGCTCGCGGTGGACGGCAGTGCCTACACCAAGAAAATGCTGGCCTACCTCACCACGCACGACGAGGTGTTCGGGTCGGGCAACGACTACACGGTCTTCACGGTGCAGGTGCCGCTGCCGCCCCGTGCCCGCGCGGCCGTGGGAGCCGAGATCGCCAAGGGCTATTACGCCGAAGAAGCCGAAAAAGTCACGGCACCGGTGCTGAAGTTCCTGGCACGCCACGGCATCGAGCCGCAGGTGGTGCACAAGGTGGGCTCACCCGGCGAGCTGATCGCCAAGGCCGCCGAAGCCGGGAAATTCGACCTGTTGCTGATGGGCTCGCACGGCCACGGCGCCCTGGGCGCGCTGGTGATGGGTTCGGTCACCACGCAGGTGCTCGCGCACTGCAAGGTGCCGGTGCTGCTGGTGAGGTGAACGGGTTCCCCCCGCGCCGCCAGTGCCGCCCCCTGGGGGGTGACGCCGCAGGCGGCGCGGGGGGTTACGACCTCGTCCTCAGGCCGTCGAAACAGGTGCTGAGCACCATCTCGATGATCTCGTCGTCCGTGTACAGGCCGGCGCCCTTCAGGAAACCCAGCACCGGGTCGCAGGCGCGCGCATACAGCGTGTAGAGCACCGCGATGGGGGGCAGCGCGGGGTTGAGGCTGCCATTGGCCTGGGCGGCGGTGATCCAGGCACCCAGGCGGTCGCTGACGTCCATCAGCCCGTCCACATACGCCTTGTTGGTGGTCAGCGCGGCGCGCAGCGTGGAGTTCTCACTGGGCAGTGACGGCATTTCACCCGCCAGCTGCACCTCCATGGTCCAGCGCGCCACGGCCCGCAGCTGGTCGATCGCCGTTGTCTGCCCGTCCCGGGCCTGCAGGCTGTCCAGGAAGGCGCGGGCGCGGTCCATCACCCGCACCATGGCCGCCGCCGCCAGGTCTTCCTTGCTGGGGAAGTGCTTGTACAGGCTGGCCTTGGCGATGCCCACCTCGGCGGCCACCTCGTCCACGGTCATCGCCTCGAACCCTTTTTCGGCCAGCAGCCGGTTCACGGCGGAGACGATGGCGTCCTCGCGCGCAATGTGCATCTGCTCGCGAAAACTGAGCTTGGGGGTGGACGGAGCGGATTTCTGAACGGCGGTGACCATGGTGAACCTTTGGGTAGGACTCGGATTCTGCCCGATTTCGACGGGCAGTTCCATAACCCCACTGATAAGTACTGTTACAGACTAATCAGTCTATATATATACCTTATCGACTAGCATTCGATGCAGCAGAGCACCGCCGGCGCCATCCCGCCCCGGCCAGCGCTGTTGTTCAACCCCTTGACTGGAGTACCCCATGAAGAAAACCCTCATCGCTTCCCTGATCGCTTTCGGCGCGCTCTCCTCCGCTCACGCGAAGGACATCGTCGACACCGCCATCGCCGCGGGTTCGTTCAAGACGCTGGTCACCGCCATCCAGGCCGCGGGTCTGGTGGACACGCTCAAGGGGCCCGGTCCGTTCACCGTTTTTGCCCCGACCGACGAAGCGTTTGCCAAGGTGCCCAAGGCGGATCTGGACGCGCTGCTCAAGGACAAGGCCAAGCTCACCGCCGTGCTCACCTACCACGTCGTGCCCGGCAAGGTGATGGCCAAGGACGTGACCGCCGGCATGGTGAAGACGGTGCAGGGCTCGTCGCTGACCGTGGGCACCACCGGCGGCGTCACGGTGGACCAGGCCAAGGTCACCGCGACCGACATCGCCGCGGACAACGGCGTGATCCACGTCATCGACACCGTGGTGATGCCCCAGTAAGGCCGTTCCCACGTTCCTGCAGCGCCAGCCCCGCCACACGCGGGGCTTTTTCACGCCTGGACGGCCCTGGGCTGGGCGACGCTGACGGGCCGGAGCAGCGGTGTCGCCGCTGTCGCCGCTGTCGGGCGCAGCGACTCACCGGCCGCACCGCGCAAGGCGGCACTGAGCGCGTCCAGCACGTCGGAACTGAGGTTCCAGCAATGCCAGTAGAGCGCGACACCGAGCCGGTGGCGCGGGGCGAGGTTCACCAGTTCGCCGCTGTCCAGCAGTTCGCGCACGCGCAGCTCGGGCAGCACGCTCACGCCCCAGCCGGCCTGCACCGCGCGCACCTGGCCTTCGCTGGAGGGCACGAACAGCTGCTTGAGCATCACGCGCGGCAGCTCGAAGGCCTGGGTCACGAAGCCGTGCTGCAGATGGTCCTTGCGGTTGAAGGCCACAAAGGGCACCTGGCGGAAGTTGTGGGCGTTCAGCCCCCGGGGCAGGTGCTCGGCGGCGTAGCGGGCGCTGGCCACCGCCACGTAGTCCATGGTGCCCAGCGGCTCCATGCGGCAGCCGCGCAGGGCCTGGCCCAGCGAGGTGACGCAGCCCAGCACCTGGCCTTCGCGCAGCCACTCGTGGGTGAACTCCTGGTCATCGGTGATGATTTCGATCGGCAGCCCGTCCTGCGCCAGGGTGTTGAGCGCCGGCAGTGCCCAGGTGGCGATGCTGTCGGCGTTGATGGCCACCGAGATGCGCTCTTCGTCGCGGCCGTTGCCGGTGGAGCTGGGCGCCAGCTCCTTGAGGTCTTTCTCCAGGTCGGCGCGCAGCAGCCGCATCATCTTGGCGTGCTTGAGCATGAGCTGCCCGGCCGCGGTGGGCTTGAGCGGGCGGCTGCGCACGATGAGCACCGTGCCCACCTGGGCTTCGAGCGCCCGCAGGCGCTGCGACACGGCCGACTGGGTGATGGACAGGCGCTGTGCCGCGCGTTCGAAACCGCCCTCTTCGATGATGGCGGCCAGGCATTCGAGGGCGTCGGGGTCAAAGGTGCTCAAGGGATCTCCGTGGCGTCTTCAGGCAACAGGCCGCTGCCCGGGTCCTCGGGCAACGACAGGGGTGCTCTGCACGCGGGTCGCACATGCATAAGCAAAACTGATGCAAGAAATTTTAGGTTAATTCCGCTTCACGAAGAGCCGGGGTTTTCCCATACTGCGCACCTGTTTGTCCATTTTTTGGGGTCGGTTCATGCACGTCACGGTTTTGGGAGCGGGAATCATCGGGGTCAGCACGGCCTGGCACCTGCTGCAACGCGGCCACACGGTCACGGTGGTGGACCGGCAACCCGACGCGGCGCTGGAAACCAGTTTTGCCAATGCGGCTCAGATTTCGGTGAGCTACTGCGAGCCCTGGGCCAACCGCGAGGCGCCGCTGAAAGCATTGAAGTGGATGTTTTCTGCGACCTCGCCGCTGCTGTTCCGCCCCCAGCTGGACCCGGCGCAGTGGCGCTGGGGCTTGCAGTTCCTCGGCCAGTGCAACGACGCGGCGTTTGAGCGCAACGTGGCCCAGCTGGTGGCACTGGGCTCCTACAGCCACGCCGCGCTCAAAGACATCGTGGCCGAGACTGGCATCGACTACCACCGCCTGGAACGCGGCATTGCCCACTACTACACCGACCCGCACGCTTTTGACGGGGCGGCTGCGGCCGCGGCCGTGATGCAGAAGTTCGGCGTGCAGCGCCGCGTCATCAGCCGCGAGGAACTGCTGCGCATCGAACCGGCGCTGCAGGGATTTGCCAGCCGCATCGTGGGCGGCACCTACACGCCCAGCGACGAGTCGGGCGATGCGCGCGTGTTCACCCAGCAACTGGCCCGCCTGTGCGCCCAGCGCGGCGCCCAGATGCTGTACGGGCACGACATCGAGCAGCTGCAGGCCAGCGGCGGCGCCATGCAGCAGGTGCGCGTGCGCGACCGCAGCAGCGGCGAGGCCCGCACGCTCAAGGCCGACGCCTTCGTGGTGGCCTGCGGTTCGTACACCACGCCGCTGCTGGCGCAGGTGGGCGTGAAGGTGCCCATCTACCCTGGCAAGGGTTACAGCGCCACCCTGCCGCTGCTGCGCCCGGACGCCGCGCCCCACGTCAGCATGATCGACGACGCCTACAAGATCGCCCTCTCGCGCCTGGGCAACCAGCTGCGCGTGGCCGGCACCATCGAACTCGGCGGCTTCGACCTGTCGCTGGACACGCCGCTGGCGCGCAAGCGCTGCGAGATGCTGGTGCGCCGCATCGAAGAAGTGTTCCCCGGCGTGGCCGACACGCGCACACCCGAGGAAGGGGGCGATCCGCAGTTCTGGACCGGCCTGCGCCCGGCCACACCGACCAACATCCCGCTGATGGGCCGCACGCCGCTGAACCGCCTGTGGATCAACGCCGGCCACGGCACGCTGGGCTGGACGCACGGCGCCGGTTCTGGCAAGGCGCTGGCCGAGCTGATCAGTGGTGAGCAGCCGGCCATGCGCTTCTCGTTTTACGGCGTGCCACCGCGCAACCAGCACACCAGCGCACACCCGGGCGTGCAACGCCAGCTCGGCACCCCGCCGCAGCGGGGCTGAGCGCCCCGGTCAAGCGTTTCAGGCCGGTACCGCCACGCGCGGCACCGGCCTTTTTCGTACCGGCGTTTCACGAGAACGCCGGGCTTTGGCACATTGGTTGCCGTCCCTTACCTAAAAAACCAGGAGACAACATGAACCACCACCGGGACCCCGCCGCCTCCACACCTCGGCCCTCGACCGCGCCCTCATCATTGCCATCATCCGCCCCCTGTTGCGCACCGGAAACCCGCTCGCACGCCGGGCATTGGCTGGTGGGCGCCAGCGCAGCACTGGCAGCGGGCGCCGCGCACGCACAGGACGCCGCCGCGCCCATCCCCGTCGCCACACTGGACGAGCGCATCAGCTCGGCCGTGCAGCCCTATTCCGACGCCGTGGCCGGCGCCATCTTCTATTCCGTGCCCGTGGGCGGCACGCAGTTTCCGCTGATCGTGGGCTGGCTGATCCTGGCTGCGCTCATCTTCACCTTCTATTTCCGCTTCATCCAGCTGCGCGGTTTTGCCCACGCCATCCAGGTGGTGCGCGGGCGCTACTCCGATCCGTCGATGGCCGGCGAGGTCACGCCTTTCCAGGCGCTGACCACCGCGGTGTCGGGCACGGTGGGCCTGGGCAACATCGCCGGGGTGGCGGTGGCGGTGGGCATCGGCGGCGCCGGCGCCACGTTCTGGATGATCCTGGCCGGGCTGCTGGGCATGGCCTCCAAGTTCACCGAGGTCACGCTGGGCGTGAAGTACCGCAGCGTGCACCACCGGGCCGGCACGGTGTCGGGGGGGCCGATGCGCTACCTGTCCAAGGGCCTGGCGGAACGCGGCTGGCCCATCACGGGCCGCGTGCTCGCGATCTTCTTTGCCATCTGCTGCGTGGGCGGCGCCATGGGTGGCGGCAACATGTTCCAGGCCAACCAGAGCTTCCAGCAAGTGCTCGGCGTCACCGGCGGCGACGCCAGCTTTCTGGCCGGGCGCGGCTGGCTGTTCGGCGTGATCATGGCGGTGCTGGTGGGCCTGGTGATCATCGGCGGCATCAAGTCGATTGCCCGCGTCACCGAAAAGGTGGTGCCCTTCATGGCCGGCCTGTACCTGATCGCCGGCTTCGTGGTGCTGTTCGTCTACGTGGACCGGCTGCCCTGGGCCATCGGCCAGATCTTCCTGGGTGCTTTCTCGGCCGAAGGCGTGGCCGGCGGCGTGATCGGCTCCCTGATCCAGGGCTTCAAGCGTGCCGCCTTCTCCAACGAGGCCGGCGTGGGCTCGGCGGCCATTGCCCACTCCGCCGTGCAGACCGACCAGCCGGTGTCGCAGGGTTTTGCTGCGCTGCTGGAGCCCTTCATTGACACGGTGGTGATCTGCACCATGACGGCACTGGTGATCATCATCACCGGCCATGTGAACGCCGGTGGTCTCACACCACTGGCCGCTGGGGCCTCGGGCGTGAACCTGACCTCGGCCGCCTTCGGCAGCGCGGTGAGCTGGTTCCCGTATGTGCTGGCGCTGGCCGTGGTGCTGTTCGCGTTTTCCACCATGATCACCTGGTCGTACTACGGCCTGAAGGCCTGGACCTACCTGCTGGGCGAGAGCTTCGCCTCGGAACTGGCGTTCAAGCTGCTGTTCCTGGTCTTCGTGGTGATCGGCGCCAGCATGGGCCTGGGCCCGGTGATCGACTTCTCCGACTCGATGATCTTCGCCATGGCCCTGGCCAACATCGTCGGCCTGTACTGGCTGATGCCGGTGGTGAAGCAGGAGCTCAACACCTACTGGGCCGGCATCCAGGACGGCAGCATCTCGCGGGCACGCTGAACCGGCTGCATCCGCGCCCCCGCGCGGCCAGCGGTGCTCAACCCAGCGGCCTGGTCTTCACGGGCAGCACCTTGGGCTCCGGCGCGGCGGGCACGACGCGCTCGCTCATCCAGCGCAGCAGGTCCAGCCACATCTGGCGCATCTCGATGTCCAGCGGTGTGCGCAGCGCGCTCGGCAGTTCGATCGTGACCACCGGCATGCCCTTGTGCACGCCGCCGTAGTTGCCCAGGCTGCCCGGGAAGATGCCGACCTGGTCCAGGTACAGGCGGCCGAGCTTGGGCGGTGGCACGCCCGGGCCGTCGAAATCGAGCACGCCGTAGGGCGCGTGGATGCTGACGATCAGGTCGGGCTGGAAGCGCTCCATCTCGTCGTGCAGGTAGCGCGACTCCGGCTCCGACAAGGGTTTGGGGCCCGGCCAGCGGCGCGGGTCCTTGCGGGTGCGCTTCTCCCAGTAGACCTTGGCATCGCGCGCCCAGTTGGGGGTGGGGAAGTTGCGGTTCAGATCGACACCGTTGGCGTTGACGCGCTTGGCGGGCCGGGCCATCAGGCCGTCGGGATTGAGCGCCGGCAGGAAGCGCCAGTGCGCGTTGGACGGTGTCTCGGTGGCGCGCTCGATCCAGTGCAGCGCCAGCGCGGCCGACGACAGTTCGTCGCCGTGGATGCCGCCGACCACGAGCACGCGCAGGCGGGCATCGGGCGCCACCACGTCGCGGGCGTAGAGCGTGCGCCCCTGCACCGAGCGCCCGCTGGTGGGCTGGAGCTGCGCACTGGCGCACAGCGGCGCTTTCACATTGGGCAGGCGCGCCACGAGTTCGGTGCAGGGATCGGCGTCGCGCGCGGCGGCCTCGCGTGCAGCCGCCGGCGCCGCCCCGGCCAGCGGCGCGAGCAGTCCGGCCACCAGGGCAATCAACAGGGCCAGGGGACGAAATCGGAGAGGCTGATGAGCGTGCATCCGGGGCATTTTAGGGAGCCGCCGCCGCACCGGCCGGGCTGGGTCGGCGGGCGATCACGCAGCGCCGGCCGACACACCGCCGACCCTTTTCTCATGCGCGTCATGCCCTCGTGCCTGCATCGCACACCTGGCCGTGGCCGGCATGCCGTGCATGCCGTGCACACACTGCACGCCGGCATGGGCGTGCCTCACACGTCTTTCTCGCCAGCCTCGTACAGCGTCTCGCGGCCCATGCGGTCCAGGATCAGCTCGGCCGTCCAGGGCAGCATGAGCGCACCGCAGCGGCTGTCGCGGTACAGGCGCTCCAGCGGCAGGTGCTTGAGCATGCTCTGGCCACCACAGGTGCGGATCGCCAGCCGTGCGATGTCGTTGGCGCCTTCCATCACGCTGTAGTGCGCGGCGTACAAGCGCAGCTTTTCGTCCTTGCTGGGGTTGGGCTTGGCCTCGGCAATGGCGCGGGCGAAGATGCTCTTCATGTTCTCCAGCTGGATGCGCATCTGCGCCACCGCGATCTGCTTCGTGGGGAACTGGCGGCGCTTGATGGGTGGTTCACCGAGCACCTCGCCGCGCAGGTACTGCACGGTGAAGTCATACGCCGCGTTGGCCAGGCCCAGGTAGGTGGGCGAGAGCGTGAAGAACATGGCCGGCCAGGTCTGCGCGCCCTTGAAGTAGATGCCGCGCGGCATGAGCTGCTCGGCGTCGCTCACAAACACATCCTTGAACGCCAGGTTTCGGCTCACCGTGCCGCGCATGCCCAGCGGGTCCCACTCGCCGCTGATGCTGAAGCCTTCGGACGTGGCGGGCACGCTGATGTAGAGCGTGTCGCGCGCGTCCGGGTGGTCGTCGCCCTTGTCTTCGGTGCACAGGATGCCGTAGTAGTCGGCAGCGCCGGAGAGGCTGGCCCAGATCTTCCGGCCGTTGATGAGCCAGCCACCGTCCACTTTTCTCGCCGTGGTGCCGAAGGGCGCGCGCCCGGCCGCAGCCGCCGTGCCTTCGCTGAAGGGCTGGGCGTAGAGCGCACCCTCGTTCACGATGCGGCCGAAGTGCAACTCGCGCCGCGCCAGGTGTTCGGCACGCTGCTCCTCACTCATGGGAATGCCGTCGGCCAGCACGCCGGTCCACATGGTGGAGCAGATGTGCATGTTCCAGGTGAGCGCGGTGGCGCCGCAGAAGCGCCCGATCTCGGCGGCCACCATCATGTAGGTGGCGTAGTCGGCGCCCAGGCCGCCGTGCGCGGTGGGCACGCACATCTTGAGGAAACCGGCTTCGCGCAGGTCGTCGTAGTTGGCAAACGGGAAGCTGGCCTCGCGGTCCCACTGCGGCGCGCGGGCGGCGAACACGTCGCGCCCGAGCGCGTGGGCTTTGGCCAGCAACTCGCGCTGCTGCGGGGTGAAGGGCATGTCGCCCACGGCGGGCGTGAACGCCAGGCCGGTGACGGGGTTGACGGGCTGGGTGGTCATGCGGTGGTGTCTCCTCTGGTGGTTGTCCGGGTTTCGGTCGCTCAGTGCAGATCGGGGCGGCGCTTCGGCGCCGGCTCGCGCAGGAAGTCGAGCAGCAGGCGGTCGAACGCGTCGGGCGCCTCCAGGTTCATCAGGTGGCCGATGCCGGGCATCTCGACGTAGCGCGCGCGCGGAATCTGCTGCGCCATCTGCTGCATCACGGACGGCGCGGCCACGCGGTCGAACTCGCCGCCGATGAGCAGCGTGGGCACACCGATCTGCGCCAGCGCGGCCTGCCGGTCGAAGGTGACGAGGCAGTCGAGCACGCGCCGGTAGGTGGCGGCCGGCACGCGCGCCATGCACTGCTCGGCCAGCCGCACGCCCTCGGGCATCGCGGCCGGGCCGACCATCTTCGGCACCAGCTGGGCCGCCAGGTCGCTCATCGTCTGGCCCGCGTCCAGCGGCGCGGTGCGCTGGGCAATGAACTGCTGCGCCCAGGCCTCGGCGCTTTTGCCATCGCTGCGCTTGCCGAAGGCCGCCGAGGTGCCGCAGAGCACGAGCTTGCTCACCCTGTCGGGCCGGCGCGCCACCACCTCCTGCGCCACCATGCCGCCCAGGCTGTGGCCGAGCAGCACCACGCTGTCGCACTGCAGGGCGTCGATCAGGTTGACGCAGCTTTCGGCCAGGCCCTTGAAGGTGTAGGGCTCGATGGGGGCGCTGTGGCCGTAGCCGGGCATGTCCCACGAGACGGCGCGGTAGCCCACATAGGCCAGGGTTTCCACCTGCGGCGCAAAGGCCAGGTGGCCGCCGCCGATGCCGTGCAGCATGAGCACGGTGGTGGCGCCGTCGCCGAGGGTGGTGAATTTGGGAATCATGGGATGGGGTCCTCATGGTGTGCGGCCCGACAGCGGGCCGGCCCTGACAGGCGGGGCCACGCGCGGCGGCCGTTCACGCGACCACCTGCCCGGCATCCACCACGGTGGTACCGTCGAGCGAGACGGTGCAGGCGCGCATGGGCCAGTCGAAGTGGCCCCGGGTGTAGCGGCCAGCGGTTTCGTTGGCGCCGGTGCTGTAGAGAAAGTTGCCGGCAAAGGCGCGCAGCTCGGTGCCGTTGAAATCGCGCTTGTCGTACAGCGCCATGCTGTCCCAGCGCGCGGCCTCGTTCAGGCCGTATCCCACATGGCTCACGGCGTAGGCCGGGCCCGGGGAGGTGGTGGTGGCGCCCTGCCCGGCCGGCGGGTCCAGCCGGTCCCAGGCAGCGAAGTGGGCGCGCAGCAGCTCGGCGTCCACGCCGCGGCCTTCGATGCGGGTGATGTGGTCGTTTTCAATGCTGAGCACGATGGGCCGTTCGATGTAGCGTTTGAAGGTCAGGTTCACGTCGCCCTCGGCCAGCACCAGCGTGCCGTTGACGCTGCCGGCCGCCGGAAAGGCCAGCACCAGGCCGCCCGGCCAGTGGGTCAGCGTGCCGGGGCGCGTGGTGCTGCCCCAGTTGCCGCCGGCCACCCCGCCCTGCAGCGAGATGGCAAGGTCCGTGCCCGCGGCCGAGGTCACGCGCATCGAGCGGGCGTCGCGCAGGCGTTTCACATGCGCTTTCACCCGCGCTTCGGTCGCATCGTCGGGCAGCAGGCGGGCCAGCGCCTCGGGGTGCTCGTTGCTCACGTAGACGATGCGCGGCTGCGTGTGGCCATTGCCGCGCAGGATGGCCGGCAGCTCGGGCGCGTGCATCAGACCCTCGACCGTGCAGTCCAGCACCAGGGTGCAGGCCTGCAGGGCGGCGATCACGGGGCCGCTCTGGTCGATGGCCGGGCAGGCGCCGGTGGAGCGCGTCACCGGCTCACCGCGGCTGAACAGCGAGGGCAGCGTGAGCGTGAAGACCTGAGCGCCCAGCCGGGCCGCGGCCAGGCGGGCCAATTCCATCAGCACCGGACGGCTTTGCGTTTCACCGAGAATGGCCACGGTGTCACCGGCCTGCAATGCACAACGGCGCAGCACGGATTCAAAGGCGTCGAGCCAGGCGGGTTCGATCCGCTCCTGAAGCATAGGTTGTGTCTCCCCCCGCGCCGCCTGCGGCGTCACCCCCTGGGGGGCGATGCCTGCGGCCTGGCACAGCCAGTTCCGCGGCATCTTGGACGCGGACCGCTGCGCCGGATAAAAGTGGTGAATGGCCCCTGCAACCGACCGAATCAGGCAGGACGAGGCCCATTATTCATGAATTTTCATATAAATTACAACCCATGTCCCCCGCCCGCTCTGCCGGCCTGACGGCCCGTCCCCCCGATTTTTCCCAGCGCGAGTTCCGCGCCTCGCTGGGCATGTTCGCCACGGGTGTGACCATCGTGACGGCGCGCACCGCCACGGGCGAACTCGTGGGGCTGACCGCGAGTTCCTTCAACTCCGTGTCACTCGACCCGCCACTGGTGCTGTGGAGCCTGGGCCGGCTGGCCGGCTCGATGGCGGCGTTCTCCAACGGCCAGCATTACGCCATCAACGTGCTGGCGGCCGACCAGCAGGCGCTGGCCGAGCGCTTTGCGTCGCGCAACACCGACCGCTGGGCCGGCGTGAGTTTCACCGAGGGCATCAGCGGCGCCCCGCTGCTGGCCGGCGCGGCCGCCACCTTCGAATGCTTCAACCGAAGCCAGTACGCCGAGGGCGACCATGTGATCTTCGTGGGCGAAGTGGAACGCTGCGGCCACCGGGCTGATGCCTCGCCGCTGCTGTACCACGGCGGCAAGTTCTACGCCGAGCACCCGCTGTAAGAACGTGTTCAAGCTGGAGCGCGACGCCCGTGATGCCTCGCCCCTTCCCCCGCTGGGGGAAGGCTGGGATGGGGGCCCGCGCGCCCAGGTGCCACGCCCTGCGCGCCATCGATCCAGCAGCGCCCATGACCTCACCCCGCTTCATTGACGACTACCTCGGCTACCTGCTTGGGCAGGCGAACCACGCGCTGTTCAAGGATTTCGAGGCGGTGGTGCGCGAGGCCGGACTGGGCTCGCTGGAGTGGCGCGTGCTGGCCACGCTGAGCGAGCAGCCGCCGGTACCGGTGGGGCAGCTGGCACAGGAGGTGCTGAGCCAGCAGCCCACCGTGACCAAGCTGGTGCAGCGGCTGGCCGCGCAGGGCTGGGTGTCGGTGAGCGGCGACCCGGCCGACCAGCGCCGCACGCTGGTGGCCATCACGGCCGCCGGGCAGGCCAAGGTGCTGCCCCTGATCGAGCTGGCGCGCACACACGAAACGGCCATGCTGGCCGGCTTCACCCCGGCCGAGGTGCGCCGCCTGAAAGAGCAGCTGCAGCGCCTGGCGCGGGTGACCTGAACAGCGCGCGCCGGCTCTGACCTGGCCCCCGCCACCGCCACCGCCCCAGCCCGGGCGACGTGCGACGTGCAACGTGCAACACGCGACGGCTGCGCGACACGGCCCGCCGCCGCTCTCCCCCGACAATCCCCACCCTATGACCACCGCCATCCAGCGCAAGACGCACCTCGACACCCTGGCCATCACGCTGCTCATCGCCTGCTGCGCGTTCTGGGGCTTCCAGCAGATCCTGATCAAGTTCGCCTCGCGCGAGATCCCGCCGCTGTGGCAGGCCTCCATCCGCATGTGGGGCGCCACCGCCCTGCTCTGGCTGTGGTGCCAGTACCGCGGCGTGGCGCTGTTCAAGCGCGACGGCACGCTCGCGGGCGGCCTGCTGGTGGGCCTGCTGTTCGCCGGCGAGTTCTGCTTCATCTACCTCGGGCTCACGCACACCAGCGCCTCGCGCCTCACGGTGTTTCTCTACACCAGCCCCTTCTGGGTGGCGTTGCTGCTGCCGCGCTTCGTGGCGGCCGAGGGCCTGCGGCGCATCCAGTGGATCGGGCTGTTCATCGCGTTCAGCGCGGTGGCCGTGGCCTTCAGCGAAGGCTTCATGCACAGCTCACCCGTGGTGGGCCAGTGGAAAGGCGACGCCATGGGCCTGGCCGCCGGCATGCTGTGGGGCCTGACCACGCTGGCGATCCGCACCACGAAGATCGCCACCGTGTCGGCCGAAAAATCGCTGTTCTACCAGCTCGGCGTCACCGCGGCGGTGACGCCCTGGCTCTCGCTGGCGCTGGGCGAGACCTGGGGCTTCGACTACTCGGCCCTGGCCTGGGGCTCGGTGTTCCTGCAGACCGCCGTGGGCGCCTTCGCCAGCTACCTCACCTGGATGTGGATGCTGCGCCACTACCCGGCCACGCAGATGAGCACCTTCACCTTCCTCACACCCGTGTTCGCACTGGTGTTCGGCGTGGTGCTGCTGGGCGAGCCGCTCACGCTGCAGCTGGTGCTGGCGCTGCTGGGCGTGGCGGCGGGGATTGTGCTGGTGAGCCGCCGGTAGCACGGCGACCGGCGACCGGCGACCGGCCTCACTTTTTCTTCAAGCTCAGCTCTTCTTCGCCAGCCCCAGCCGCTCGATGGTGGCCTTCTCGTTGCGGAAGGTGCGCTCGGCGTAGGCCGTGTACTCCGCCGTGCTCATGTAGATGCTGGGCATGTAGAACTTGTCGAGCGTGGCCTGCACCGCCGGGTCTTCCAGGGTCTTGCGGAAGGCGTCGTGCAGCACGCGCACCACGGCCGGGTCCATGTTCTTGGGGCCGCCGATGCCGAAGGGCGACTCGGTGATGGTGTCCCAGCCGCTTTCCTTGACCGTGGGCACGTTCGGGAACGCCTTGTTGCGCTGGCTGCCCAGCGTGGCGAGCAGGCGCAGCTTGCCGCTCTGCACATGGGGTGCGAACTCGGTGGTGCCGCTCATGACGCGGATGTGGCCACCCAGGATGGCGTTCATGATCTCGGCCGATCCCTTGAAGGGGATCGGGTTGAGCTGGATGCCAGCCTTGGTGCTGAACTCCTCGATGGCCAGGTGGGGCGTGGTGCCGGTGCCGGTGTGGCCGTATTCGAGCTTGCCCGGGTTGGCCTTGGCAAAAGCCACCATTTCCTGGATGGTCTGGAAGGGCGCATCCGCCGTGCAGGCGATGCCGAACGTGTAGCCGGTGAGGCAGACGATGTGGGTGATGTCCTTGACCGGGTCGAAGGGCATGTTCTGCATGTGCGGCAGGCGGTAGATGCCCAGCGGCAGCTGGGTCAGCGTGTAGCCGTCGGGCCGGGCGTTGACCATGGCGCCGGCGCCCAGCGTGCCACCCACGCCGGGCTTGTTGTCGATGACGATGGGCACGCCCAGGATCTTGGACGCGCTCTCGCCGAAGGCACGCATCACGCCGTCGCTGCTGCCGCCGGCGGGCCAGGGCGCGATCAGGGTGATGGGCCGCGACGGAAAACGGTCTTGCGCCAGGGCGCCGGACGGCAGGATGGCGGGCGCGGTAACGACGGCGGCGGCCGCGGTCAGCAGCTGGCGACGGTTGAAGCGGGCGGTGAAATCGGTCATGGGGAGGGCTCCTCTGGGCTGGACGTGGGGGCGGTGCCGGGGCGGCACCCGCGGACACACCTTAGCCGCTCGTGGCAGACGGGGGAAGAGAAGCAGCCCTTATGGTCGAGCACAAAAGGTCGCGCCGGTGACTGGCCGTCAGGCGCTGGCAGGCGAATCGCCGCGGCGGGTCTCGGCAAAGCGCACGTACCAGTCCAGGCACCCCGGGTTGGCCATGGCCTCGCGGTTGATCACCTTGTCCAGCGGCTGGCCCAGCAGCAGTTTCTTGATCGGCAGTTCCTGCTTCTTGCCCGACAGGGTGCGCGGGATCTCGTCCACCTGGAACACCGCGTTGGGCAGGAAGCGAGGGGACAAGGCGGTGCGGATGGCGCCGTTGATCTTGGCGGTCATCGCCTCGTCCAGGGTGAGACCGGCGCGCAGCACCACGAACAGCGGCATGTAGCTCTCGCGGCCCAGGTATTCCAGGTCGACCACCATGCTGTCGATCACCTCGGGCAGGGCTTCGACCGCGCTGTAGAGCTCGCTGGTGCCCATGCGCAGGCCGTGGCGGTTGATGGTGGCATCCGAGCGGCCGTAGATGACGCAAGAACCGTCGGGGAAGATGCGCAGCCAGTCGCCGTGGCGCCAGACGGCGCCGGCCTCGGCAGGGAGGTCACCGCCACCAGGCTGTCTGCCATGGCCGGGCGGGAAGGTGTCGAAATAGCTGCCGATCAGGCGCCGGTTGCCGGCGTCGCCCACGAAGTACAGCGGCATGGACGGAATGGGCTGCGCGCAGACCAGTTCGCCCACGGCGTCGATCACCGCCCGGCCCTGCTCGTCCCATGACTCGACCGCGCAGCCCATCAGCCGGCACTGCATGCGGCCGGGGGTCTGTGGCAGTTCACGGTTGCCGCCGATGAAGGCGCCGGCGAAGTCGGTGCCGCCAGAGATGTTGCACCACCAGATGTCTTGCTGAGGGTCGGCGGGGACCACCACACCCCGTTCGGGCCGAGCCTGACCTTCGACAAGCTCAGGATGATCGGAATTCAGGGCTTCGACAGGCTCGGCCCGAACGGTGCGGGTGCGCACCTGCGCCAGCCGCCGGAATTGCTCGGTGCCCCAGTTCTGCGCCTCTTGCGACAGCGGTGAGCCGGTGCTGCCCAGCGCGCGCACGCTGGAGAGGTCGCCGCAGGTGGACAAGTCCACGCCGGCCTTCAGGCAGTTGGCAAAGAAGGCCGCGCCCGCGCCGAAGAAGGTGACGCCTTCGCGCGCGGCGAAGCGCCAGAGCACGGTCCAGTCGGGCCGGTCTTTGGTGCCCCCGGGGTTGCCGTCGTAAATGACGCAGGTGGTGCCGTTGAGCAGGCCGCTGGTCTGCGCGTTCCACATCACCCAGCCGGTGGAGCTGTACCAGTGGTAGCGCTCGCCGAAGCTGTTGGGGTGGTAGCTGCAGCCCACGTCGTTGTGGATGATCTTGAGCGCGAGCGCCACGATCACCGTGCCGCCGTGGCCGTGCACGATGGGCTTGGGCAGGCCGGTGGTGCCGCTGCTGTAAACGATCCACAAGGGGTGCTCAAAGGGCAGCCACAGCGGTTCGAAAGCGGCCGTGGCCGCATCGTCGCGGGCCGTCGCGGTGCTGAAGGCGGCGCAGGGCTGGGCCGTCTCCAGCGCCTGGTCCACCTCGGCCGGACTGGACGCCAGCTGGGTATGCAGCAGCACGTGGCGCACCGTGGGCAGCGCCGCACGCAACTCGGCCACCACCTCCAGGCGGTTGAAGTCTTTCCCGCCGTAGGTGACGCCATCGCAGGCGATGAGCGCCACCGGCTCGATCTGCTTGAAGCGGTCGAGCACCGCGTTCGTGCCCATGTCGGGTGCACACACGCTCCACACGCCACCGATGCTCACCACGGCCAGGAACGCCACCATGGTCTCGGGAATGTTGGGCAGGTAGGCGGCCACGCGGTCGCCGGGCTGCACACCCTGCGCCTGCAGGTGCAGCGCGAGCGAGGCCACCTGGCGGCGCAGCTCGGGCCAGCTCAGCTCACGCCGCTGGCCCTTCTCGTTGTCCGACACCACGGCCGGAAAGCCGGCCGCGTGCGCAGCGTCCACATGGCGCAGCACCTGCTGGGCGTAGTTACCCCGCGCGCCCGGGAACCAGTGCGCGCCGGGCATCACGTTGTGCTCCAGCACCGCGGTGTGCGGCGTGGGCGACTGCAGGTCGAAGTAGTCCCAGATGCTCTGCCAGAACGCGTCCAGATCGGTGGTGGACCAGCGCCACAGCGCGTCGTAGTCGGCGAAGTGCAGGCCCCGCTGCTCGGCCAGCCACTGCTGGTACAGGCGGATCTGGGGAAGGTAGGGGGGCGTATCGGTGGTCGGGTTCATCGGGTTCGTCTCCTGGGGAGCCAGCGTACCAGCGCGGCGGGTTCAAGACCGCAGCCGACGTGACAGCCCCTGGGCTCCAGAGCGGACCCTGCGGGTATAAACCGCCCATGAACCCGCCCATGAACCCGCCCACGACCCTGCCCACGCCCGCCCTGGAACCCGTGCTTGACCTCACGGTTTTCGTCGCCCCACCCCTCGAGGCGGGCGAGGTCACGGGCCTCAACAGCCGGGGTCGCCGCCGCATCATCCCCATCACCGGCGGCACGGTGCGTGGCCGGCTCACCGGCCGCGTGCTGCCCGGCGGGGCCGACTTTCAGCTGGTGGTGAGCGACACCTGTGCCGATCTGGACGCACGCTACCTGCTGCAGCTGGACGACCCAGCCTGCCCTGGCGCCCATGTGTTCGTGCAAAACCGCGCGCTGCGCCGCGGCTCGGCCGAGGACATTGCCAAGCTGGTGCGCGGCGAGCCGGTGGCCCCGGCCGCCATCTACTTCCGCTGCGCGCCCAGCTTCGAGGTGTCCCACCCCGCGCTGGCGTGGATGACCGAGAGCCTGTTCATCGGCACCGGCGCACGCTTCCCCGACCGGGTGGAGATGCGCTTTTTCCGCGTGGCGTGAGCCGACGGTTGCCCCCGTCAGCGCAACGCATCCACGACCACCCCCAGCCCCAGCGCCGCCGGGCTCTCCGCCTGTCGTGCCATGGTTCCAAAGGGTACCAGGCGCCCGGGCAGCCCGCCGGGCATGGGGCAGAATGCGCCAGAACTGCAACCAGCTGTTACAACACAACGCGCCACCCAACCTCACAAGGAAACCACACCATGGGCATGTTCACCTGGACCGAAAAACCCTCCGCCACGCTGGACAGCGGCGGCGTCGTGGGCCCCGACGAGCGGCTGCCCTGGCCGCAAACCACCGTGATGGGGGTGCAGCACCTCATCGCCATGTTCGGCGCCACGGTGCTGGCGCCCATCCTGATGGGCTTCGACCCCAACGTCGCCATCCTCATGAGCGGCATCGGCACGCTCATCTTCTTCGTCATGACCGGCGGCAAGGTGCCGAGCTACCTGGGCTCGAGCTTCGCTTTCATCGGCGTGGTGATCGCGGCCAGCGGCTACGCCGGGCCGGGCCCGAACGCCAACATCGGCGTGGCGCTGGGCGGCATCATCGCCTGCGGCATCGTCTACACGCTCATCGGCGCGCTGGTGCAGGCCATCGGCACCGGCTGGATCGAGCGGCTCATGCCCCCGGTGGTCACCGGCTCGGTGGTGGCGGTGATCGGCCTGAACCTGGCGCACATCCCCATCAAGAACATGGCGCCGACCAACTTCGACGCCTGGATGCAGGGCATCACCTTCGTGAGCGTGGCGCTGGTGGCCGTGTTCACGCGCGGCATGGTGCAGCGCCTGCTGATCCTCATGGGCCTGGTCGTGGCCAGCGTGATCTACGCCGTGCTCACCAACGGCTTCGGGCTGGGCAAGCCGATGGACCTCTCGGGCATTGCCAGCGCCGCCTGGTTCGGCATGCCCAACTTCAGCGCCCCGGTGTTTGAAGTGAACGCCATGCTGCTGATCGCCCCGGTGGCGGTGATTCTGGTGGCGGAAAACCTGGGCCACATCAAGGCCGTGACCGCCATGACCGGCAAGAACCTGGACCGCTACCTGGGCCGTGCCTTCATGGGCGACGGCGTGGCCACCATCGTGGCCGGCAGCGCGGGCGGCACGGGCGTGACCACCTACGCCGAGAACATCGGCGTGATGGCCGCCACCAAGATCTATTCCACCGCCATCTTCGTGGTCGCCGGCGCCATGGCCATCCTGCTGGGCTTCAGCCCCAAGTTCGGCGCGCTGATCCAGGCCATTCCCCTGGCCGTGATGGGCGGCGTGTCCATTGTCGTGTTCGGCCTGATCGCCGTGGCCGGCGCCAAGATCTGGGTCGACAACAAGGTGGACTTTTCCGACAACCGCAACCTGCTGGTGGCCGCCATCACCCTGGTGCTGGGAACGGGCGAGTACACGCTGAAGTTCGGCGAGTTCGCGCTTGGCGGCATCGGGACCGCGACCTTTGGCGCGATTCTGCTGTGGGCGCTGATCGGGCGGAAGCGGGCATGAGCCGCGTCTGGACGCAGGACATTTCGGTGCAGATCCTCACGGATCTGCACGTGGGCACCGCCGTGCAGCACCTGGGCATGGAATTCCTGGAAGTCGGCGACGACTTCATCACCGCGCGCGTGCCGGTGGACAGCCGCACGAAGCAACCCTACGGCCTGCTGCACGGCGGCGTGAGCGTGGTGCTGGCCGAGACACTGGGCAGCTGCGGCGCGGCCTTCAGCTGCCCGGCCGGCCACCGCGCCGTGGGCCTGGACATCAACGCCAACCACCTCAAGGGCGCCACCAGCGGCTGGGTGACGGGCACCACGCGCCCGGTGCACATCGGCCGCAGCACGCAGGTGTGGCAGATCGACCTGCGCAACGACGCGGGTGAGCTGACCTGCGTTTCGCGCATCACCATGGCGGTGCTGGCGCCGCGCTGAGCCGCGGCCGGGACGGCACGCTCCCCCGCGGGCCTGCCCCGCGCATGGGCAGGCCGATTGCCCCGGCTCGGCCATGCGCGCGTTCCTCGTCCTGATCCTGCTGCTCGGCACCGGCGCCACCGCCTACCTCACCCACGGCACGCACTGGCAGCTGCCGCCGCAGCACAACCCCTGGGCGCCGCTGGCGATCGAGGAGCCGCCCAACTGGCTCACGCGCCACAAGCTGCGCCGGCTGGACGACGACCCTCCCGCCTGCCTGGTCACGCTGGAACAGGCCACCATGCGCGCCGAGCCCCTGCCCGACCGGGAGGCCGCCCCAGGCTGCCCGCTGCGCAACGTGGTGCTGGTACGGCAAACGCAGGCGCAACTGAACGCCGCCTTCACCTTGTCCTGCCGGGCGGCGGTGTCGCTGGCGCTGTGGGAACAGCATGTGATGGCGCCCGAGGCCGAGCGGCTGCTGGGCACGTCCGTGCAGCAGATCGACCACTTCGGCAGCTTCGCCTGCCGCAATGTCTACGGGCGCGAGGGCGGGCGCCGCAGCCAGCACGCCAGCGCCGACGCGCTGGACATCGCCGGCTTCCGGTTGCAGAACGGGCGGCGCATCACCGTGGCCGCTCACTGGCGCTCCGAGGGAACAGAAGGCGCCGACACGCCGGAGGCCCAGTTTCTGCGGGCCGTGCACCAGGGTGCCTGCCGGTTTTTCGACGGTGTGTTGGGCCCCGACTACAACCAGGCCCACGCCGACCACCTGCACCTCGACCGGGGGCCATTCACGCTCTGCCGCTGAGCGAACGCCTGGGGCTGGCAAAGGCCAGGCTATGCCAAGGGTTCAGCATCGCCTCAAGCTCCGGGCCCTGCTGCCGATAGAGATGACACACCTATCTCTTTCCATGCGTGCGATGAACTCCAGCCTGCCTGACACCCCACACGGTGACCTCAGCCACTACCTGCAGCTGATGGTGGGACACGGTGCATCCGACCTGTTCCTCTCCAGCGGCAGCGCCGTGGCGTTGAAGATCGATGGCGTGATGCGGCGCCTGCATGAGATGCCGCTGGAGGCGGCCCACACACAGCGGCTGGCGTATTCGGTGATGAACGAGGCGCAGATCCGCGCGTTCGAGGCCACCATGGAATGCGACCTGTCGATTGCGCCGCCCGGGCTGGGACGCTTCCGGGTAAACGTGTACCGCCAGCGCGGCGATGTGGCCATGGTCGTGCGGCACATCAACACCAAGATTGCCTCGCTGGAGCAGCTGAAGCTGCCCGCGGCACTCAAGGACCTGGTGCAACTCCCGCGCGGGCTGGTCCTGGTGGTGGGCGCGGCGGACTCGGGCAAATCGACCACGCTGGCGGCCATGCTGGACCACCGCAACCACCACTCGGCCGGGCACATCCTCACGGTGGAAGACCCGCTGGAGTTCGAGCACGAACACGGCAACTGCATCGTGGACCAGCGCGAGGTGGGGCTGGACACCAGGAGCTTCAGCGAGGCCCTGCGCCACGCGATGCGCGAGGCGCCGGACGTGATCATGATCGGCGAGATCCGCGACCGCGAGACCATGGAACACGCCCTGGCGTATGCCCAGACCGGCCACCTGTGCATCTCGGCCTTGCACGCTGGCAACGCGACCCAGGCGATCCAGCGGATCCTGAACTTCTTCCCCGATACCGCGCACCGGCAGGTGCTCATGGACTTGTCGCTCAACCTCAAGGGCGTCGTGGCGCAGCGCCTGGTGTCCGGCGCACACGGCCGGCTGGTGCCGGCGGTGGAGGTGATGCTGCTCACGCCCGGCGTCGGCGCGTTGATCCAGAAGGGCCCGCTGGACGCGCTGCAGGAAGCGATAGCCGATGGCGCCGAGCAAGGCATGTGCACCTTCGACCAGAGCCTGTACGCCCTGTACGAAGAGGGCGAGCTGACCGCCGAGCAGGCGATGGACTACGCCGATTCGCGCACCGATCTGGCGCTGCGCATCGAGCTGGCGCTGCGCATTGAACAACACCACGACAATGGCCAGCGGCCGAGCACATGGGGGCTGCGGCCGAACATCACGCGGCTGCGGCCGAACACGGCCGAGATGCGCCCGGACATGGCCACACCGCCTCCGAGCGCAACGGGGCTGCGGATCGCCTGAGGCGGGCGGCGCCCCAGTGCCAAGGCCGTCAGTCGGCGCGCTGGCAACGCCCCTGTGACGTCGCCAGGCCGCGGAAATCGCTGCTCCAGGCCAGGGCCGCCGTGTCGATCTGGATGCGCTCGTTGTCCAGCGCCGTCAGGATGGTGGTGCCGCGGATGCTGAAGGTGTAGACCGGCACGCCGTCGATGTGGACCGAGCGCACGCGCTGCTGGTCATAACCGATGTCCACCTGGCGCGCCCAGGTGCTGCGCGCGGGCAGGTAAGCGGCTTCGCAGTGCAGGGTCACGGTGGCGGCCTCGCCTGCACCGGGCGACGGCGCATCGGCGGCCAGCGCCGGCAGCGCCATCGAGCCCACGGCCCAGGCCGCCAGCACCGCGCCGCTCGCGCGCCCGCGTGTCAAGCCGCGTCGCCCTGCGTGGCCATGCGCTCGCTCTTCCAGTACACGTCGTCACCGCCGTTCATGCGGTTGAGCACACGCGCCAGCACGAACATCAGGTCGGAGAGGCGGTTGAGGTACTGGCGCGGCGTGTCCTTCAGCGCCTCCTCGTTGCCCAGCGCCACCACCGCGCGTTCGGCTCGGCGCGCCACGGTGCGGCACACATGCGCCTGCGAAGCGGCGCGGTTGCCGGCCGGCAGAATGAATTCCTGCAGGCGCGGCAGCTGCTCGTTGTAGGTGGCCAGCGCCTCGTCCAGCGCCAGCACGGCCTCGGGCTTGAGCAGCTCGAAACCGGGAATCGACAGCTCGCCGCCCAGGTTGAAGAGCTGGTGCTGGATTTCCACCAGCAGCACGCGCACATCGGCCGGCATGTCGTCGCACAGCAGCAGGCCGATGTGCGAGTTCAGTTCGTCCACGTCGCCCATGGCGTGCACGCGCAGGCTGTTCTTGGAGACGCGGGTGTTGTCGCCGAGGCCGGTGGTGCCGGCGTCGCCGGTGCGGGTCGCGATCTGGGTCAGGCGGTTGCCCATGGGAAGCTCCTTGAATGGTTCGGCGCGGGGCCGGTTGGACTGCCGGTGGATTGTGCGGGATTGGCCCGCCGCCGCCGTCCATGGGGGATTGCCCGAAGACGGTGCGTAAGCAAATGCGGCCGTGGCAACACCTGGCAAAACCGCTCGGCGGGCCGGTGGGCCTGGGGTTCAATACCCCCCATGGCAGCGCCATTGTGCCGGGAGACAACAAAATGACCAGAAAGAAACGCCAGCTGATCGCCAACTTCGAGGGCCACAGCGTGATGCTGATCGCCACCTGGACGCTCAGCGTCGCCGGGGCCGCGTACGCACAGTCCGCCAGCCCGCGCCAGGAGGCCGCGGCCACCGACCGCGATGTGAGCGCCGCCTTCCGCGAGGCCGACCAGAACAACGACGGCCGCCTCAACCGGGAGGAAGCCGCCGTGCTGCCGTCGGTGGCGGCCGAGTTCGACCGCATCGACACCAACCAGGACGGCAGCATCAGCCTGGACGAGCTAGCCAAGGCCCTGCAGAAATAGGGTTTGACGGGGGTCAGCGGTCCGGTCGGCGACAGGGAATAGACCGGTACCGACGGGTCCGAACGACTAAACTGCCTCCTTTGGCCGCCGCATGCGGCTGCGCAGGAGACAGACATGAACGCCCCCACCGCCCTCGCCCACCTGAACCCCGAGATCCGCCAGCGCGAGGTGCCCGCCGCGCTGCTGGACGCCCTGCGCCAGCGCTTCGGCGCCCAGCTGTCCACCGCCCAGGCGGTGCGCGAGCAGCACGGGCGCGACGAGTCGGTATACGACGTGCCGCCGCCGGCCGCGGTGGTGTTTGCCCAGAACACGCAGGACGTGGCCGACGCCGTGGCGCTGGCCGCGGCGCACCGGGTGCCGGTGATCCCGTTCGGCGTCGGTTCCTCGCTGGAAGGCCACCTGCTCGCCGTGCAGGGCGGCATCAGCATCGACGTGAGCCGCATGAACGCCGTGCTGTCGGTCAACGCCGAAGACCTGACCGTGACGGTGCAGCCCGGCGTGACGCGCAAGGCGGTGAACGAGGCCGTGAAAAGCGAAGGCCTGTTCTTCCCGATCGACCCGGGTGCGGACGCGTCCATCGGCGGCATGGCCGCCACCCGCGCCAGCGGCACCAACGCCGTGCGCTACGGCACCATGCGCGAGAACGTGCTGGCGCTGGAGGTGGTGACGGCCCGCGGCGAGGTGATCCGCACCGGCACACGCGCCAAGAAGAGCAGCGCCGGCTACGACCTCACGCGCCTGATGGTGGGCAGCGAAGGCACGCTGGGCATCATGACCGAGGTCACGCTCAAGCTCTACCCGCTGCCCGAGGCCATCTCGGCCGCCACCTGCTCGTTCCCGAGCATCGAAGCGGCGGTGCGCACCACGATCCAGATCATCCAGATGGGCATTCCGATTGCGCGCTGCGAACTGATCGACGCCGGCACCGTGCGCATGGTCAACGCCCACAGCAAACTCGGTCTGCGCGAAGAACACATGCTGCTGATGGAATTCCATGGCTCGCCGGCCAGCGTGAAAGAGCAGGCCGAAACCGTGCAGGAGATCGCCAGCGAATTCGGCGGCAACGCGTTCGAATGGGCGACCACGCCCGAGGAACGTACCCGCCTGTGGACCGCGCGGCACAACGCGTATTTCGCCGCCATCCAGAGCAAGCCGGGCTGCCGCGCCGTGTCCACCGACACCTGTGTGCCCATCAGCCGCCTGGCCGACTGCCTGCTCGACTCGGTGGCCGAGGCCGACGCCAGCGGCCTGCCCTACTTCTTGGTGGGCCATGTGGGCGACGGCAACTTCCACTTCGGCTACCTGATCGACCCGGCCCTGCCCGAAGAACGCCGCGTGGCCGAGACGCTGAACAACCAGCTGGTGGCCCGCGCGCTCAGCCTGGAAGGCACCTGCACCGGCGAACACGGCGTGGGCCTGCACAAGATGGACTTCCTGCTGGCCGAGGCCGGCAGCGGGGCGGTGGACATGATGCGCACCATCAAGCGCGCGCTCGACCCGGACAACATCCTGAACCCGGGCAAGATCTTTTCGATCTGAGGCTTGAAGGACGCAGCGTTCGAGGAGGCCAGCGGATCACGCTGATGGGCTCGGCCCGCACGCGATGTCTGGCTCCCTCCCCCTCTGGGGGAGGGCTGGGGTGGGGGCTCTTCTGGAGCAGCTATGCAGGCCATCGCCCCGGTGTGGCGCCACCGGCATGAGCATCCTCACGCGTGCCCCCATCCCAACCTTCCCCCATAGGGGGAAGGGGCCAGACACTTCTTTGGCACCGCGCTTCGTGGACATCCGGCACGGCAGGGTCACCAGGCTTTTCAAAGACCAGCAAGCCTTGCCCAACGGGCGAGACCCGGTCTCTCAGCGCCGCCGTCCAGATGACGCCGCCGCTGCCTTGAACGGCGCCCGATACGCCCACACCGGTCGCCCCCGATCTTGCAGAGCGGCCTGCGGCTCCAGCCCCGGCGCCGGAAATTCGAGGCTCACCAGCCAGGCACCGGGTTGCAGCTCAGCGGCAGCCTTCTCCACCGCCCGCGGCATGCTCTCAGGACGCTGGAACAGATACACCATCTGGTACGAGGACCAGTCCGCGCGCCAGATGTCGCCCTGTCGCACCCGCGCCCAGGGGCAGCGCAGCGCACACACGGCGCGCAGCGGCCAGCTCCACTCCAGGCCGTGCAGCTGCGCCCGGGGGTACACGGCCCGCAGCGCACGAAGCCCGTCGCCCAGTCCGCAGCCGGCCTCCAGCACCCGAGCACCGTCCGGCAGCGGCGCCCGCCGGTCCAGCCCGCGCAGGCCATCGCGCGGCGTCGGGAACAGGGGCGCATCGCCCCAGGCGTGGATAGGGTAGACCAGCAGCAGCAAGGCCAGCGGCAACAGCCAGTGCCAGGCGGCCAATTGGGCCGCGCCGCTGAGCAGCAGCGACAAAGGAAAGCCGGCGGCGATGAACAGGCGGCGCCAACCGCTGTTGCCCAGCGCGCTGCCCGCCACGCCCAGCAGAGAAGCCAGCAGCAAGGCCACGATGATGGGCGCCCCGCCACGTGCCAGTGTCACGAACACGGCCCAGGCCAACGCCCAGACCAGCAGGGCCGGCAAGGGCCAGGGAAGGGGCCAGAGCAAGCGCAGGCGCACGGATCGACGCGGGCCGAGGCCGTGGCTCAGTGGGTGTGGCTGGTACGGCCCAGGCGCTCGATCAGGCCGTTGAGTTCGTCGAGCGAGCCGAACTGGATGGCGATCTCGCCCAGTTCCTCGAAGCGGCCGTGGCGCTTCACGCGCTTCTTCACGCGCACCTCGACATCAGCGGTGAGCAGGTCGGCCAGCTCTTCTTCCACCCGCTTGATATCGCGCGACTTCTCTTTTTTCAGCTTCTGCGGCGCCAGCGAAAAATCAGCGCCCAGTTTCTTCACCAGGCCCTCGGCCTCGCGCACCGACAGCTTCTTGGCCGCGATCTGGTTGCCGGCGGTGATCTGGCTGGCCTTGTCCAGCGCCAGCAGCGCCCGGGCGTGGCCCATGTCCAGATCGCCGGCCATCAGCATGGTCTGCACCGGCTCGGCCAGCTGCAGCAGGCGCAGCAGGTTGCTGGCCGCGCTGCGCGAGCGGCCCACGGCCTGCGCCGCCAGCTCGTGCGTCAGGCCGAACTCCTTCACCAGGCGCTGCAGGCCCTGGGCCTCCTCCAGCGGATTCAGGTCTTCGCGCTGGATGTTCTCGATCAGCGCCATGGCGGCAGCGGCTTCATCGGGCACGTCGCGCACCAGCACCGGCACGCTGTCCAGGCCGGCCAGCTTCGAGGCGCGGAAGCGCCGCTCGCCCGCAATGATTTCGTACTTGCCCGCGTGCTCGCCACCGCTGAGCTGGCGCACCAGGATGGGCTGCATGATGCCCTGCGCCTTGATGCTCTCGGCCAGCTCGTACAGCGCGCCCTCGTCCATCCGCGTGCGCGGCTGGTACACGCCCGGCACCAGCTCGGTCAGCGGCAGCGTCGAGGGCGTCTGGCTGGACCCGCTGGCCTGTGCGTCAGGCGCAGCGGCTTCCGCCACTTTGGGGCCCAGCAGGGCTTCGAGTCCACGGCCGAGGCCCTTGGGTTTTTTGGTGGCCATGTCAGTCTTTCCGGTCGATCAGTTCAGTCAGTTCGGTCAAAAGGGCATGCCCTTGAGGCCAGTCGCCCAGGCCGGATTCGGCGTTGATGTGCCCGGCGTCGCCCAGGTCGACAAAGCGCGAACCCCAGCTGCTGGCCATGCCTTGCGCGCGCTCGAAGGGGCAATACGGGTCGTTGCGGCTGCCCACCAGCACGCTGGGGAAGGGCAGCGGCTGGCGCACGATGGGCGACCAGCTGGGCAGCACGCTGCGCAGTTCGTCGCGCTCGGGGTCGCCCGGTGCCACCAGCAGTGCCGCCTGCACACGCGCCGTGCTGCGCGACACCTGCGCCCAGGCAGCCGTGAGGATGCAGCCGAGGCTGTGCGCCACCAGCACCACGGGGCCGTCCTCGCAGCCCAGGATCACGTCTTCCAGCCGGGCGATCCAGTCGCCGCGGCGCGGCGTCGTCCAGTCGTGCTGGTCCACGCGCCGGTAGCCGTGGAGCGCCTCCCAACGGCTCTGCCAGTGGTCGGGGCCGCTGTTCTGCCAGCCCGGCAGGATGAGCACGTTGGCCGGCGGCACGGCCGCATGTTTCACGTGAAACACGTTCATGCGCCCAGCACGGAACGGTTTCGTTCGATCATCTCCTGGGCGAAGGCAATGAAGGCCTGGCTGCCGCGGGCCGACGGATCGAACACCACGCCTGGCAGGCCGTAGCTCGGTGCTTCCGCCAGGCGCACGTTGCGCGGGATCACGGAGTTGAACACCTTGCCGCCGAAGTGCGCTTTCAGCTGGTCGCTGACCTGCTGCTGCAGGGTGATGCGCGGGTCGAACATGACGCGCAACAGGCCGATGATCTGCAGGTCGGGGTTGAGGTTGGCGTGCACTTGCTTGATGGTGTTCACCAGATCGGTGAGGCCTTCCAGGGCAAAGTACTCGCACTGCATGGGCACCACGACGCCGTTGGCCGCGCACAGGCCGTTGAGCGTGAGCAGGCTCAGGCTGGGCGGGCAATCGATGAGCACGAAATCGTAGTCGTCGGCAACGGCGGCGAGTGCGGTCTTCAGGCGCTTGTCGCGGCGCTCCAGCTCCACCAGCTCCAGCTCAGCGCCGGCCAGTTCGCGGTTGGCGCCGAGGACGTGGTAACCGCACTTCTCTGAGAACACCGTGGCCTCGGCCACGCTCGCGGACTCCAGCAGCACGTCGTACACCGATAGCGCCATGCTGCGCTTGTCCACGCCCGAGCCCATGGTGGCGTTGCCTTGTGGGTCCAGATCGACCATGAGCACGCGTTGGCCGACCTTGGCCAGCCCGGCCGCCAGGTTGACGGTGGTGGTGGTCTTGCCGACGCCACCCTTCTGGTTGGCAATGCAAAAAATTCTGGCCATGGATGCGGTCTGGGGTGGGGTTATTTGGTGAGAGCGAGCTTGACGCCGAAGCCGATCAGGAACACGCCGGCGAGTTTTTCCAGCGTGCGGGCAATGACGGGGTTGGCGCGCATGCGCTCGGCCAGGAAGTGGGTCAGCAAGACGACCACCAAGCCGTAGCCTAGCGTGAGGGCGGCGATGGTGGCGGCCATGACGCCGAAGGTCAGCAGCCCCTGGTGGCGGGCGGGGTCCACAAAGAGCGGGAAGAAGGCCATGTAGAACACGATGGCCTTGGGGTTGAGCAGCGTGATGGCCAGGCCCTGCTGGAAATACTGGCGCGGGCGGATGTTGAGCACGGGTTTGTCGCCCGGTTTGGCGGTGAGCATCTTCCAGCCCAGCCACGCGAGGTAGGCGGCGCCCAGCCACTGCACGGCGTTGAAGGCCGCCGGGTAGGTGGCGAGCAGCGCCGCCACACCGGCCACGGCCATCCACATGAGCACCTGGTCGCCCGCGATCACGCCCAGGGTAGCGGCCATGCCGCCGCGCAGACCGCCCTTGCTGGTGGAGGTGATCAACGCGAGGTTACCGGGGCCGGGGATGGCGAGAAACAGGATGATGGCGGCCACGAAAGCGCCGTAATCTGCAATGCCGAACATGTGAATACCCCCGAGTTGAAGGGTTGAGTTTACGTGAGCGCTTCTGGCGGCTGTTCCTTGTCTCTCTTGTCGTTGATCTGCCGGGATGTTTTGGCTGCGCTTGTCTGCGATGCGGAGTGGTCGAGGCGGGTGGTCCGGGTGGGATTTCTCCGGCTCAGCTCGCGGGCGACCGGGCTTGTTCGCAGGGTGATGGGCGTTAACCGAACCCATGCGCTCACCCTCTGTGGCAACCGCGAATCGATCCTACGCCCTCCCACCCAGACCACCCACCTCCAGCGGCAGAAGGGCAGTCCACCGTTGGCGCGCCCGCTTTTTCTGCAGGGTGGTGGTAGCTGTGCGCGGGCGCAGGATCGATTCGCGGTTGCCACAGAGATTGCGCGCCTGGGCCGTGTTGATGAGCAAACGCCCGAACGCCCACCCCATGCGACCGCGAGCTGAGCCGGAGAACGCGCAGGGCCGCCACCGCCCTGGCGCGAGGTCTACAAGTGAAACCTCTTCCCTTCGCCTGTCAGGCCGAACCGCCGGGCCGCATCCACACGATGCACCGCTCGGCATCCAGCCCCGGCACCACCAGTTGTTCCACGTGAAACACCGCAACGGACGCCGGCAAGGCCGCCATCTCTTCCGCCGGATGCTTCCCCTTCATCGCCATCCACACCGCCCCCGGCTTCAGGGCCGAGACCGACCACGCCGTGAAGTCCAGCAGCGACGCAAAGGCACGAGAGCACACCACGTCGAACCCACCGCCCTCCCCGGCCGCGAGACTTTCCACACGGGCGTGAATGCCGCGCAGATTGGGCAACTTCAAAGCTGCGGCTGCTTGCTGGATGAACGCGGCTTTCTTGCCCACCGTGTCCACGCAACTCACGTCAATGTCTGGACAAGTGATGGCGATCACCACGCCCGGCAAACCGCCGCCCGAGCCTACATCCAGCAGCTTCGCCGGTTGCCCCTCCGTGTGGCGCCGCAAGGGCGCAATGGCGGCCAGGCTGTCCAGCAGGTGGTGCGTCAGCATCTCGGCCGGGTCGCGCACGGCGGTGAGGTTGTAGACCTTGTTCCACTTCTGCAGCAAGGCCAGGTAATCCAGCAACTGCGTTACCTGCAGGGGCGTCAGCTCAAGACCAAGGGCCTGGACGCCGCTTGCCAGCGTCGCGCGAATCTCCGAGGCGCCGCTCATGCCGCCGCTCCGCTCTCCACCGCCACGGTGGCGAAACCTTTGAAGCCGCCCTTCTTCAGGTGGATCAGCAAGAGCGAAATACTCGCGGGCGTGATGCCCGAGATGCGGGCCGCCTGCCCCAGCGTTTCAGGGCGGTGCTTGGCCAGCTTCTGCCGCGCTTCGAACGACAGCGCATTCACCTGCAGATAGTCCAGATCGGGCGGCAGCTTCAGCCCTTCGTAATGCGAGGCCCGCTCCACCTCGCTTTTTTGCCGGTCGATATAGCCCGAGTATTTGGCGGCGATCTCCACCTGCTCCACCACCGGCTCCAGCAACTCGGCCAGCGTTTCACGTGAAACATCAGCAGTGGCGTGCTTGCCACCGTCAAGACCCATCAGGTCGACGTACGACACACCCGGACGGCGCAACAGATCCAGCAAGTTGTGTTCGTGCTCGATCGCCTTCCCCAGTACCCGCTCACTCTCGGCGGCGGGCAGGTTGCGCGGGTTCACCCAGGTGGATTTCAGGCGTTCTGTTTCACGTGAAACAGCATCCCGTTTGCGGCTGAAAGCGTCCCAGCGCGCGTCGTCCACCAAGCCCATGCGGCGTCCGGCTTCGGTCAGGCGCATGTCGGCGTTGTCCTCGCGCAATTGCAGGCGGAACTCGGCGCGGCTGGTGAACATGCGGTAGGGCTCGGTCACGCCCTGCGTGACGAGATCGTCCACCAGGACACCCAGGTAGGCCTCGTCGCGGCGCGGCAGCCAAGCGTCCTGGCCCTGGCACTGCAGCGCGGCGTTCAGGCCGGCAAACAGACCCTGGGCAGCGGCCTCTTCGTAGCCAGTCGTGCCGTTGATCTGGCCCGCAAAGAACAGGCCCTGGATCTGCTTGGTCTCGAAGCTGTTTTTCAGCGAGCGCGGATCGAAGTAGTCGTATTCGATGGCGTAGCCCGGCCGCAGGATGTGCGCGTTCTCCAGACCCTGCATGCTGCGCACCAGTGCGTACTGGATGTCGAATGGCAGGCTGGTGCTGATGCCGTTGGGGTAGACCTCGTGTGTGGTCAGGCCCTCGGGCTCCAGGAAGATCTGGTGGCTGTCCTTGTCGGCGAAGCGGTTGATCTTGTCTTCCACGCTCGGGCAGTAGCGCGGGCCCACGCCCTCGATCTTGCCGGTGAACATGGGGCTGCGGTCGAAGCCGCTGCGGATGATGTCGTGCGTCTGTGCGTTGGTGTGCGTGATCCAGCACGGAATCTGCCGGGGATGCATCGCCGTGCTGCCCATGAAGCTGAACACCGGCACGGGGCGATCCGCGTTCAGGCCGCCGGGCATGCCGTCACCCGGCTGCTCGGCGCACTTCGCCCAGTCGATGCTGCGCCCGTCCAGGCGCGGCGGCGTGCCGGTTTTCAGGCGGCCCTGAGGCAGCTTCAGTTCCTTCAGCCGTGCCGACAGGCTCACGGCGGGCGGGTCCCCTGCCCGGCCGGCCGCGTAGTTGTTCAGGCCCACATGGATCTTGCCGTCGAGAAAAGTGCCGGCGGTCAGCACCACGGTGCGGCTGCGGAAGCGAATGCCCACCTGCGTCACCGCGCCCACCACCCGGTCGCCTTCCACCATCAGGTCGTCCACCGCCTGCTGGAACAGCCACAGGTTGGGCTGGTTCTCCAGCATGCGGCGGATGGCGGCCTTGTACAGGATGCGGTCGGCCTGCGCGCGGGTGGCGCGCACAGCCGGACCCTTGCTGCTGTTGAGGATGCGGAACTGGATACCGCCCTCGTCCGTGGCCAGCGCCATCGCGCCACCCAGCGCATCCACTTCTTTCACCAGGTGGCCCTTGCCGATGCCGCCGATGCTGGGATTGCAGCTCATCTGGCCCAGCGTCTCGATGTTGTGCGTGAGCAGCAGCGTGGCGCAGCCCATGCGCGCAGCGGCCAGCGCCGCTTCCGTGCCGGCATGGCCACCGCCGACGACGATGACGTCAAATTCCTGTGGGTACAACATATGAGAGCGCTCCCGGGCGGTCGCCGTTGCGGCGCGCCCAACCATGCAGAAGGTGTTTCACGTGAAACAGCGGCGGCGGGGGCCTGCTCCGGCCCGCGCGAACCTAGTATTGTCCCATCAAGCCACTGGACCTGCACCCTGCCCGGATGTCGCCACACCCGGCCCCACGCAGGAATCTTGCGACCACTCACTGCCACAATGGCAGCCATGAGCACCCCCATCCCCCTTCTCGTCTTCGCGGGCAGCACACGCGCCCAGTCCTACAACCGTCAGCTGGCCGCCGCGGCCGCCACCATGGCCGAGGCCGAGGGCGCGCAAGTCACCCGCCTAAACCTGGCCGACTTCGATGTGCCGATGTACAACGCCGACCTGGAAGCCGGCGGCACGCCGCGCGACGTGGTGCGGTTGAAGGAAATCTTCCACGCCCACCCGGCCTGGATCATCAGCTCGCCCGAGTACAACGGCAGTTACACCGCGCTGCTGAAAAACACCATCGACTGGGTGTCCAGTCCCATCAAGGGCGACCCGCTGTGGTCCAGCGGCACCAAGCCCTTCGCCGGCAAGGTGGTGGGCCTGCTCAGCGCCTCCCCTGGCGCCCTGGGCGGCCTGCGCAGCCTGTCGCACCTGACGCCCTTGCTGATGAACCTGCAGTGCTGGGTGTCACCGCGCCAGTTCGCCCTGGCCAAGGCCGCCGAAGCCTTCGACCCGGACGGCCGCCTCTCCGTGGAAGCCAGCCGCGTGGCCCTGCACGGTGTGGTCGACCAGGTGCTGTGGGCGGCCCGCCGCTTCCAGCCCGCGTGAACTGCCGCCCGGGCTGCGCGGCCTGCTGCATCGCACCCTCGATCAGCAGCCCCCTGCCCGGCCTGCCTCAGGGCAAGCCATGGAGAAGCCAATGGAACCGAAGATGACATCCTACCAAGCGCCCGAGTGCCGGGCGGGATGTGGCGCCTGCTGTATTGCGCCGTCCATCTCGACACCCATGCCAAAAATGCCCCAGGGAAAACGGGCGGGCGAGAGGTGCGCGCACCTCACCCCGGCACTGGCATGCGAGCTGTTTGGGCAAGTCGAACGCCCGGCAGTATGTGGCGGGCTACAACCGAGCGGTGAGATGTGTGGCACGACGCGCGAACACGCCCTGGTCTGGCTTGAACGACTGGAGCAGCTGACCAGCCCGGCCGGCTGAAGCTCGACAGCGGGAGGACCCAGAAACAAGAAAGGCGCCTTCGGGCGCCTTTCCCCCCTTGCGGGGCTGCACAGTCATTTTCCGAACGCAGAGTGACCTGCGAACGGGCACGCGGGGTGCGCGCCTAATCAGAATTCCCCGGTGACCTGGCTAAATTTCTGCGGGTCTAACCTATGTAGGCATTCGTTTTATATGCCCTTCTGCCGCAGGTCGTGAAGAGTGACGGCGCTTGAGCTGACCCACACAAGCGGGTCTCGCAGTTCAACCGCCACCAGCTTGACCCGCCTCTCCAGCATAGCCCGCTCGGCATACGAACGGTCGCCCCAAAGCGAAGCGGCGGCCAGGAGGATGCGCCTAGCGTGATTCAGCTCCCGGTCGTAGACGAACACCAGACCACCGACCCTGTAGCGGCCCTCAGGGTCAAGCGGGCGTCCCACCAGCTCGGCTGCCCTCAGACACTTCTCCAGCTCCTGCCGAGCTTTCGCAGCCGCCTCTTGCTCCACCAGCTCCACGTCCATCGGGCCAGTGGCCCTGCGCTGCCAGACCATGCCGTCCGGCAACTTTCGCATAGCACGCACCACGGCATCGACGCTGAAGGGGGCCTTCCGACGCAGCAGCTGGTACTCGCCGACCACCTGAGCGCCCTCGACCTGACGCTCAATCAGGTAGCGGGTCGCCAAAGTCCGGTGGAAGAACGTGCTCCCGGCCACGCTGGATAGGTCCAGCGTGTGCTGCGCCTCGACACCGCGCAACTCTAGCCATGCAGCGCCGCCCCGGGTAAGGCAGAGGCTCCGTGAGCCCAGTGCATTACGGCGTTCCAGAACCAGGCCCGAGGCCACCAGCCTTGTCGCAGTCCTGCGCGCCAGCTGCTCAGCGTATCGAGCTTGCGGCCACACAGCGCGCCCAAGCTCACTGATGCGCAGGTGCCCGAACTGGGCCACAGCTTTTAGCACCTTGAGCTCGTTGAGGCGGGCCGTCTCGCGCCCACCGCGCCGAGAGGCTGGCCGTGAACGAGGTGAGGTGGACGGGACCAGCTTGGCAGGCTTGCTCAGCAATCCGTGAAGGTCTTCGGTGGGTAGCAGTTTCATAGCATTCAGTAGTTGGTGCCCTGTGTAGCTACAGCTCCTGCCATGCAGGGAACAGCCCGTGTGGCGCGCTCCGTCTGTGCGCATCTACGCGCAGGGATAAAACCCTCTTCTAAACGTATCGAGACCAGCGTATCGCTGGCTACGCCGCCGGTCGATACCGGCACGGAGATACTCGATGAACTTCATCAGCAAAGCCGCCCTGGTTGAGACCCTGGGCATTTCCACGCGCACCATGGAAAACTGGATTTCAAGCCGGGGATTCCCTTCGCCCCTTCACGTGCAGGGCAGCCGGCTCGCGTTCTTCAAGCTGTCGGCTGTCGAAGCCTGGTTCGCCAGCCAACTGGAAGGCCAGGAATGAAGCGCGCGCGCAGCCGCATCCCCAGCGACGACAACAACCGCTGGTACGAAGGCTACGGGGAGGGCGGCTACTTCTGCCTGCCGCGCAAGCTGCTGTTCAACCTGCTGGACTGCGTGGACAACGCGACCATGTATGTCTATGTCGCGCTGGCCTCGTGTCACTACGAAGGCAACACCACGTATGCCGGCCCCTACCTCGCCAAGCTGACCGGCAAGGATGAGAGGGCCATACGCTTGCACCTCGCGGACCTGGAGCTATTGGGTCTCATCCGGCGTGAGCCGCTGGGGCAGGGGTTTCGCATCTTGTTCGAGTGCCCGGACAGGGAGCGCATCAAGGAAGGGGTGACGGCCATCGAGGCACGCAAGCTGGAGCGCCTGAAAAGGCGCGAGGCAGCGAAAGCGGCCAGAGGCGAGTGAAGAAGGGCGGCCCATGGCCGCCCTTCTCGTTCACCAGTCGGACCCGTGGAGGCCATTGCCGAAAATGTCGTGGCTATCGGTGGAGGATGAGCCGCTGTCTCCGTACAGCTTGCCCAGCACGTCCACCGCGCCATCGAGCATGGGTGTCCCGTCAACATTGACCGCCGGGCAGCCTGCTTGAAACAAGGTGCCCGTGTTTCCCAGGGTGGATGCGTCCGCGCTTAGCCCGTCGTGGCCTTGGAGTCCCCGCCAGAGAGTTGAGAAGATGCTGAAGAAGGGGTTGTTGCTCATGGCTTGCTCCAAGTGGTTGTGACGCCCGCCCTCGCCAGCACGACCACCTGGAGCGTCTGACAACGGACACGCTCCCTTCAGCGCCTAGCCTTGCCGGAAAGTCTAGTGGTCTCCCGTTGCACAGCCGATGAGTGGGCGAAGCCCGCCGCCCCCTGTCACCCACACCAAGCGGCGCCCTCACACCGAGCCGTCTTGCGGGTGACTGCCACCCTCGGGGGGCCTTCTTCTCATCATCCTTTTTGAGAGGAAATTTTTATATCTTTCTTCTTCTGAGGGGTCTTTTTATTTGTGGGTGGTAGCAACGGGGTTGTCATGTTCCGGGTGGAGATCACCCGGAGCCTGACAACCGGACACCATTGTTTCCAACTTTCCGACCCCTACGCGCTCACGTCCACCCATCGACCATCGAGCAGGCGCACGCGCCCCAAGGCAACCAGCGTATCCAGCAGCATGGGCAAGCGGTCACGCCAACGGCCCCGGCCGCTGAAATGCTCGGCCAACCCTTCAAGGTCCAGGCTGCGGCCTGCACCGGCCAGCACCTCGGCCACTGCTTTGATTTGCTCCGTCAGTCCCGTGGGCCACGGGCGCTGCACCACGGCAAGCTTGGCGGGCTTGACCTCGGCGGCATCGTCTCCGCTGTCGTCTCCTGCGCCGGTGTCCATCGCCACCTGCTCGCCCTGCCCGGCTTGCTGGAACTCAGGACGCAGCCAGCGCACCGTGCCCGCGGCTTCCTCGGCGGCGCGCTTGGTGTTCAGCTCGACCAGCCGCACCAGCAGCGTGTCGGTGCCGGCGGGCAGGGTCAGGTCGGCCCAGCCGTAGGCCTGCAGCACGGCGGCGTCCAGCTCGTCGTGCAGGCTCTTGAGCACGCCCACCAGGCCGTGTTCGTGGATGAGCTTCTCCTTGGCTGTCAGCGCCTCGCCACTGCGCAGCTTCTCGAGCACGTTGTAAACCGCCGTCAGAGTCGCATCGGCATGGGCCGCCTGCTGGGCCTTGCGGTGTGCGTCGATTTGCTCGGCCAGGCCACGGATGCGCCCAGCCAGCTCACCGGCAGGGTCAATATCGGGGAATGGGAATGTCTCGAAGCAAGTGGTCTTTACATACACGGGACGGTCTTCAAGCGTACTACCCGCTGCGGTTGCCCAAACGCCATGGAGGCCGCTGGAAAGCACGCCGAGGTGCAAGCCATCCGGCAAAGCAATCGCCACCAGCTTGTTGTCGGGCAGCACCGCCCCGTCCAGAAACTGGAACACCCGGTGCTTGGCGGTCTCCACCGTGGCGATGTAACGGGGCAGCCCCTCCATCTGCCGCCGAAGTACGCGGCGCGGCTCTCCAAAGAACCACCAGTTGTCACGGTACGTGGCGCGGTTGTTCTGGTCACGCTCAGGCTTGACCCGCTCCAGCAGCCACTGGTACGCGGCGGGGTATCGCTGCCGAGTCTCTTCGGCGGTCAGGCCGAACATGTCAATGACCAGCACGTCACGCGGGGTGCCGGTCAGGTCGCGACCGTTGCGGTACTCGCGGACATGACGCTCAAGGCCCGCAACAGTGTCCAGCCCAAGGCCGGCCGCCTCCTGACGTGTGACGATGAAGCCCGCGCCAAAGAGCTGTACGCCCCGGTTGCTCAAGTCGGCATTGGCCCGCAGGCTGCACGCCCCAGCGACATTGGCACCGACGGACAGGTCGGGGTGAATCAGCCCTCGGCGCTCGGCCAGCGAAACAGCCACCTCGCCATGGTCGCCCTCTGCCTCGGTCTGCACGGTGTATAGCCGTCCCTCGTGCTGGCCGGACGCGGCTACCGTCATGGCAATGCGTACCGCCGCGCCGTTGGCGCTGTCCACCCAGGGGTGGTCTGGCACGGCATAGACCAGTGACAGCCGGCCGTCCGCCGTGGCGTGCTGGACCACGCGGCGGTTGAAGGTCTGGCGCAGGCTGTTGGTGGTGATGAAGCCGAAGCGCTCGACCTGCCCGGCGCGCACCTGCTCGGCGGCGTGGTGCCACCAGTACATGACGAAGTCGGCGCTCTCGGGCACCTTGGGCCAACTGCCCCGCAAGGCATCCACATAGCCGTCGCCCAAGGCGCCACGCATGGCACCTGCGCCAATGAAGGGCGGGTTGCCCACGATGAAATCGGCCTTGGGCCACACCGCCTGCCGGGGGTTGAGGTAGCGCCACTGCACCACCTGCGCCGCCTCGTCGGGCACCGGCTGGCCGGTGACGGGGTGAGGCTTGACGGTCTCGCCGTCCCAGCGGGTGAGCACCTTGCCGCTGGCGTCGGTCATCGGCTCCTGGCTGTCGTAGGCGAGCACCGCGTCGCGGTGTTCGATGTTGCGGTAGTCGTGCACTACGGGCTCGGCCACACTGGCGTGGCCGTTGGTACGGATGTGCCACTGCAAAAAGCCAATCCACAGCACCAGCTCGGCCAGGGCGGCGGCGCGCTCGTTCAGCTCGACCCCGCGCAGTTGCTGGAGGGTCACGGTTTCGCGGCCCAGGTCCAGCGCGTCCTGCGTGTCGCCCAGGGCGCCCAGCTGGTTGAGCACCTCGCCCTCCAAGCGCTTCAGGTGCTCCAGCGTCACGTAAAGGAAGTTCGCACTGCCACACGCCGGGTCCAGCACACGCAGGGTGCACAGGCGGTGCAGAAAATCGCGCACCTGCAGGCGGGCCTCGGTCCACTTCGCACGCACGGCAGCGTTGTGGCGGTCCAGCGCGGCAAAGTCCTTCTTTGTCTTGACTGCGGGCGGGTTCGACTCCAGCTCGGCGGCTTCGTGCGCCAACAGCAGCGCGGCGGCCTGAGCGTTGGCCCATTCGGCACGCAGCGGTTCAATCACAGTGGGCAACACCAGCCGTTCCACATAGGCTCGCGGCGTGTAATGGGCGCCCAGAGCGTGACGCTCATCGGGGTCGAGCGCCCTCTCCAGCAACGTGCCGAAAATGGCGGGCTCCACCTCGCGCCAGTTGGCGCGGGCGGACTGTATCAGCAGGTCGATTTGTTCAGGCGTGAGCAGCAGGCTGTATCCGTCGGCGCTGTCGCCTTTGAACAGCTTGCCGTTGAACTTCAGCACCTGCTTTACCAGAGCCACCGAGAAGCCTCCTCTGTCCATGTCAGTCCACAGGCTACGTAACATCTGCTGCACTGTGGCCGGGCTTTCCCTGTGCTGAAGCAGAAGCGCCTGAAAAGAGCCTTTGGGCAACAGCTCGACATCTTCGGCGAACATGCTGAACAGGCAGCGTGAGAGATAGGCCGCCACGGTATGGGGCGCGTGCCCTACCTGCTCCAACGAGCGAGCCAGCAGGGCCAGTTTGGTGGACACATCGCGAGTGACTTTCGCGGCGATCAGCGCCGGGTTAAGGTCATCCGGTTGTGTCCATATTTTGCGTAGCCGCTCCAGCACATCGGGGTTAGCCAGGTCGGCCAGCATGATGCGGTGGCTGCGCGGGTCGGGGAACGGTGTGTAGGTTCCACCGGTGCGGCTGAACTCGGCGTACACCTCGATGACGTTGCCCACATCCACCACCATGACGAACGGCGGGCGGCTTTCTTCGGCGGGCAGGGCTCGGGCATAGCCTTCACCCTGGCTACGGGCGCGTAGCAAGCCGTCGTCGAACCCTTTGGTGTGCGACCCGGCCTTGAGTTTCTTGGCTTCCAGCACGAAGTGGCCGCGCTTGTAGCAGTCGATGCGGCCGGCACTACTGGAGCCATCGCCGTGGCTGAACGTTACAGGCCTCTCAAACATGTAGTCCTGTGCAGGCGTCGCGTGTGGCTTGGGGACGCCCAGCAGCTCGCACAGGTCCATGATGAAAGTTTGAGCGGTTGCCAGCTCGCTCGCGGCAACCCCCTGCCAGTGCTCGATAAATCCCTGCGGTGTTGTTGTTACTTTTGTGTCCATGCGCCCATCATAGGGCGCAGGGAGGACCTCCCGGCAGCCCGGATGGGGGCCACGCCAGGGGACGTGGGGCAAGGCGTCCAGACGCAGCCCAGCAAACCGCACCCAGCCCACTGGGTCGGAGCGCTGCCGGGGGAGCCGCCAGCAAATTCCCGCCCTCAGCGGGAATAGGAGCGCCCACGCTCCGGTTGAGCAGCGGGGGCATAGCCCCGCCCCCAGCGCGCTGAAAGCGGGCGGGCAACCTGGGAGGTGTCCGGCGTCCAGCCGGAGCCGTTAGGGGCCGCGAACAGCGGAAACAACGGCAAGCATCGCGCGGGTTGCCCGCCCGTTGACACCGCAGTGCGGTGTCAGTGGGATGGGGCGCGGTATTGAGAGGGGATGGCGGGCGTCCAGCCCGACAAGGTGGCGTGTCGCCCTAGCGACCATAGAGCCGCCGACCCCGGGGCTTGCGGTGGAAGCGTCTGCTTCTACCGTCTACCCTTTGGCGACGGTCTGCAAGACGGTCGCATCCGACGGTAGACCCTGACCAGCGGTCAGGCGTCTGGCTGATGGGCCCGCAGGTGCTTGGGCAAGGGTGGCAGCACGAGCTGGCCCGTCAGGGCCTCGACAATAGATGCCTCCGCGCCCAATGGAACCCAGACGACCTCACGCCGCCCCTGGGCGAGGGTCGCGGCCAGCATCTTGTCTGGCCACACCCAGACGGCGGAGTAGGCTCGGGCCAGACTGTCGCGCAGCGCGGCTCGCTCTGTCGCGTGCTGGTCGGTGACGTCCAAGACAGCCGCCATCGCCTTTTCAATCGCATCGTCCACGTCCTCATCGCACAGCGTGCCTTGGCTGGCATGCAGTTCTGCGCGAAGGGCTTCGGCCTCGGTGCCGGCTGCTGTGGCCTTGCCGTCCAGCTCACGGAAGCGGCGCTCTAGCAGCGGGCTCGATGCGCTCTGTAGCATGGTCAGGATACGCTCGGCCGCTTTCGATGCGTCTCGATGCTCGGCTTCCTTGGTGTCCAACAGGTCGCGCAGTACAGCCAGTCGGTCGGTTCGCGCCACCTCGCTGACAGCGTTGCGCACGAGATTGGGCAGCAAGCGCTGCTCAAGGGGCCGCGCGGCGACCGTCGGGCACTGTGTTTCACCGCAATGCCTGCCGCTGCACATGTATTGTGCATATCCGACAGCGTTCTTTGCGCCACTTTTGCGCTTGCGCAAGAGAGTCTGGCCGCAGTGGCCGCAGTAGGCGAACCCTTGGAGCACGTTGTGGTAACCGGCATCGCGCCGGCTAGGCAGGTTGAGACGGTTGTGAGCGGCTGCCTGGGCCTTGAGAAAAGTGTCCTCTTCGACCACGCGAGGGTAGTAGTCCGTCCACACTTCGCCCGTTGAGACGCGGGTAGCTCCCCTCACCTCTTTGGGCTCGTACTCCCCGAGAACGGCACGGTTGCGAAGCAGCTTGTTAGGCAGTGTCGTGTTCCAGCGCGGCACCTTGGCGGGTGCAACCCAGCCCTCGGCGTTGGCCATGCGTGCGATAGCTACGCTGCCGACCCCTTGGATGCTCAGTTCGAACACGCGCTGGATGCTCTCGGCCATGCCGGGCTTGAGGTCCCAGCCAGAGCCGTCCGGCTTGCGGGCTACCCAGGCAGGCCCCTGGCCAAATATTGCCGGGTCGCGGCGGGCGCGCTTGGCCTGGTGAATCTCCCGAATCCGCTTGGAGCGGCCCAGGCTTTCGTCATGGGCGCGCGCCATGAAGATGATGGTCACTAGCAGGTTGGTCGTATCGGCCACTGTCTGCTCGTTCCAGACCTTGCCGTCCATAAGGGTGACGACGACGATGCCAGCCGATACGAGACGCAGCAGCAACTGTAGTGCGACGTGGACCTCAGCGCGGGAGAGACGGTCGAAATTTTCGACCAGCAAGTAGGACCCGCGCCGGATGCTACGGTCTTCGACCGCCTTGATGAACGCGGCTAGAGCACCTCGCTCGATGTTGGCACCACGAAAGGCACTCAAACCGAGGTCGCTATAGGTAAGCTCTTGCAGCTGCAAGCCGTGCTTGTCGGCGTACTCACGGGACAGGGCAAGCTGGCGGCGCACGCTGTCGCCGTTCTTCTGACGGCCATGTGAAAAGCGAACGTAAGAGAAAGCTACCGGCGCGGTGGCGGTCGGGGAAACGGAGAGGTCGTCGTGCTGGTTGGCAGTGAGGTCGGGGGTGGTGAAGGTCATCGTGGGCTCCGTAATAGTGGAACCCAGTAAAAAGAGTCGTTTTAGCCTTTAGCTCCTACACGCCTAAAGCCTGTGGGAGCCATTGGGAAACTACTCCGAAAACTGGATAGCGAATCCAGTTCCAATGATTCCCACACGGCAAGCCGGCGGGCCTGCCCTGCCCGCAACTGGATGCCGAGCTGCGCTGCCAGCTGTTCGGCCAGCCGGAAAGGCCAGCGGTGTGCGGCTCGTTGCAGCCCAACACCGAGATGTGTGGCGCCTCACGCGAACACGCCCTGCGCTTCCTCGACCGACTCGAAGAAGCCACCCGCCCATGACAAAGGCCCGCGAGCGCGGGCCTTTGTCATGGAAGATCATGCAACCGGCGCACGTGCCTTCACGCAGCACACGCCGTGGAACCGGCTTTGCCGGGCCACTGGCGTGGTCCCCCTCCGGGGGAAAGCCGCGCAGCCGCGCAGGGAGTTACTGCTTCACCGCTTCAATCTGCAACACCAGACGCACGTTCTTCGGGAAACCCCAGTTCACGCCGTAATCGGCGCCAAAGGCGGTGCGGTCGATGGTGGCCTCGAAGTCGCCACCGCAGACCTCGCGCTTGACCATCGGGTTGTCGTAGCAGGCGAACTGGGTGGCCTTGAGCGTCACGGGCTGGGTCTTGCCCATGATCGTCAGGTTGCCGTCCACCGAGCTGACCTTGTCGCCGTTGAACTGGAACTTGGTGGACACGAAGCGGGCCTTGGGGAACTGCTCGGCATTCAGGATCTCGGCGCTCAGCAGATGCTTGTCGAACATGGGGGTGCCGGTGTTCACCGAGGCCACGTCGAAGCTGATGTCCACGCTGCCGGTCTTGGCGACCTTGTCGAAGCTGATCTTGCCTTCCTTCTTGTCGAAACGGCCGCGGTTGGTGGTGGCACCGAAGTGGCCGATTTCGAAGGTGGCGAAGGTGTGCGTCGGGTCGATCGCGTACTCCGCGGCCTGGGCGATGCCGGCGGTGGACAGAACGGCCGCAGCGGCCAGCAGGGACAGGGATTTGCGCATGAAAGACTCCTGAGTGAAGGAAGAAAAAAGGAAAGAAACGGAAAGATCAGAAGGGGAAAACAAGTCAGAGCTTGGGGACACCAGTCAAGGCAATCCTGAACTTCACCTGCACCTCATCGGCCACCATCGAGGTGTCGGCCCACTCCTTTTCGCCGATGCGAAAGGTCAGGCGCTTGATCGGGAACGCGCCAGAGGCCACGGTGGTGGCGCCGTTCTGCGCCAGCGTCACGGGTACCACCACGTCGCTGCTCACGCCTTTGATGGCCAGCTTGCCCGCCACCTCATAGCGGGTGGCGTCCACGCGCTTGATGCTGCTGGACGTGAAGGTGGCCTGGGGAAAGGCGGCCACGTTGAACCAGGTGGGCTTGGGCAGTTCGGCGTTGGCTTCGCGGCTGATGTCCGCACTCCCGGTGTCCACCGTGAAGGCGATGCGGCTGCTGGCGAGCTGGGCCGGGTCAAACGCCACCTGGGCGCTGAAGGACTTGAACTTCCCTTCCACCGGCACGCCCATCTGCCGGCTCACAAACGCGATCTCGCTTTGGGCCGGCACCAGCGCCTGCTGGGCCTGCGCGACCAGCGGGGCGGCCATGGCGGCGAACAAGGACAGGGACAGAAAAGCGGATTTCATGGAGTCATTCCTTGCGAAAAATCAGGGTCGCCCGAAGGCCATGCGCCGCAGCAGACCGTCGCGGTCGATGAAGTGGTGCTTGAGGGCGCCGGCCACGTGCAGCAGCACCAGCGCGGCCATGCCATAGGCCGCCCACTGGTGCAGGGGCTTGAGCACGTCGGCCAGCGACTCGTTCACCGGAACGAAATCGGGCAACGGCCACAGGCCGAACAACACGATGGGAAAGCCGGCGGCCGAGCTGTAGGCCCAGCCCAGCAGCGGCACCGCGAAGAAAAGCGCGTACAAGCCGATGTGCGTGGCCTGGTGGGCGGTGCGTTGCCAGGCGGGCATGGCAGCTTCAACGGCCATGGGCAGCGCCGGCGGGCGGTGGGTCAGGCGCCACATCAGGCGCACGAAGGACAGGCTCAGCAGCACCACGCCGGCCCACTTGTGCCAGTTGTAGAGCTTCAGCCTCTCGGGTGAAAACGGCAGCCCGGTCATGTAGAGGCCAACGGCGAACAGGCCGATCAGGGCCAGACCCAGCACCCAATGGAGCACGACGGCCACGGGGTGGTAAGGGGCAGGGTGGTGCGGGGGCATCCGGGAAGGCGACATGCCGGCAGTTTAGAAAAATCCACCCGTCCCCAGGGTGAAAGGGCCTGAAGCCATCATTCGAAAAATTCGAATGAACTCGTACCGCTCATTCGGATCACGCGTTGCCTGGGTACGTCACCCTACAATGCCAGCCATGGACGCCCTACCCGCACATGACCTGCTACGGCTCTACCCCGGGCTGGCGGGCCTGAGCGGTCTGCTACCTGGCCTGCCGGTGCTGCAGGTGCCACCCGGCACCGTGCTGTTCCGCGAAAACGACCCCTGCCAGGGCTTCCCCCTGGTGATGAGCGGCGAGGTTCGCGTGTCGCGCAGCGCGGCCAACGGGCGCGAACTGGAGCTGTACCGGGTGCTGCCCGGCGAGATGTGCCTGGTGTCCTCGGCCGGCCTGTTTGCCGGTCAGTCGCTGAGCGCCCGCGGCGTGGCCACCACCGACACCCGCCTCAGCCTGCTGTCGCCACCGGATTTCCAGGACGCCCTGGCCGACCCGACGTTTCGCGGTTTCGTGCTGGGCCTGTTCGCCACCCGCATGGCCGACCTCACGGCGCTGATCGAGGCCATCGCGTTCCAGCGCCTGGACAGCCGGCTCGCCGGCACCCTGCTCGGCCACGGCCAGCAGGTGCGCGCCACGCACCAGGCGCTGGCCGACGAACTGGGCACCGTGCGCGAGATCGTGACGCGCCTGCTGCACCGCTTCGAACGCGACGGGCTGGTGGAGCTCTCGCGCGAGTGCATCACCATACGCGACAGCGCGGCCCTGCGCCTGCTCGCCAGCGCCCAGACCCGCTGACCACCCCGAAGACGGCCGGACCAGCCGCCGCGGGCCGCGCGTCGCGGGCCATCGCTTTGTGACCCAGGTCACATACCGGCAGCGCACGCCCGGATTCAATACGACCACTCCCCGCGGTATCCGGCAATCCCGCCCACCGCTCCCGGGATCGGGCACCTGCCCGTGCTGAACTGGAGCATTCACATGACCAAGAACGTTGGCGGCATCGACCGCACCCTGCGCATCGTCGCTGGCCTCGCCCTGATCGCCGCCGCGGCCACCGGCACGGTGGGCCTCTGGGGTTACATCGGCGTCGTGCCCCTGCTGACCGGGCTGATGGGCTGGTGCCCGCCCTACGCCCTGCTGGGCTTCAACACCTGCAAGACCCAGTAACCCCCCGCGCCGCCTTGCGGCGTGCCTTGCAGGCCGCGGCACCGGCAGAGCCGATGCCTCTTCGGTCTGTCCAAGCCTGCGCAGGCAGGCTGGGAGCCGCAGCCCTCAGCCCTCAGCCCTCCAGGGGGCGGTGCCAGCGGCCTGGCAGAGCCAGTTACGCGGCATCCTGGGCTTGAAGGCCCTCGCGCTGGAGGGGGATCGTGTTCCCCACCGCATCGTCACTTGTCCATCCTGCGACAGCCTGCCTCTCGCGTCCGCGCCACCATGTGGCCCACCGCCGCGCATCCCGATGCGGCGCAGGAGACACGGCATGCTCAACATCCCCTCGCTTCAAGACAGCGTCAGTGCCGAAGAGTGGCAGCTGCGTTGCGACCTCGCGGCCTGCTACCGGCTGGTGGCGGCCTATGGCTGGGCCGACCTGGTGTTCACGCACATCAGCGCCAAGCTGCCCGACAGCGTCACCGGTGGTGAACACCAGTTCCTCATCAACCCCTACGGGCTGATGTTCGACGAGATCACGGCGTCCAGCCTGGTGAAGGTGGACGCGGCCTGCAACAAGCTGCACGACACGCCGTTTCCAGTGAATCCGGCCGGCTTCGTGATCCACAGCGCTGTGCACGAGGCACGACCCGAAGCTGGCTGCGTGCTGCACACACACACGCGTGCCGGCGTGGGCGTGAGCGCGCAGAAGCACGGCATCCTGCCGATCAGCCAGCAGAGCACCTTTGTGCTGGCCTCGCTGGCGTACCACGACTACGAAGGCGTGGCCTTCCGCCCCGAGGAGAAGCCACGCCTGCAGGCCGACCTGGGCAAGGCCAACTACCTGGTGCTGCGCAACCACGGCATGCTCACCGTGGGCCGCACGATCGCCGACGCTTTTCTGTCCATGTACACGCTGGAGGCCACCTGTCGCATCCAGATCGACGCACTGGCCGGCGCTCAGGAGCTGGTGGAGGTGAACCCTGCCATCCTCGCCGGCATGGCCGATGTGATGCGCATCGCCACCGCCGGCCAGGGCGCGCAGATCGCCTGGCCCGCCCTGCTGCGCAAGGTGGAGCGGATGGACCCGTCTTACAAGATCTGAGCGGCGGAGGGCGCGCGAACCGCCCGCGGCTTCAGCGCGCCTGCGCGAAGGCCGCCATGCCGTCGAGCACGGTGCGCAGCCGCATGAGCTCGCGCGAGCCGTCGAGCCGAGCCGACCAGGTGGCCAGGCGCGACACCCATTGCAGGCGCGGCAGCAGCCGGGCGATGAAGGCGCGCAGGTCGGGGGCCGGCGTGGCGGATACCGGGCCGGCGTCGCTGGCGGCCTGGACCGCGGCCACCGCGTAGGCGTCCAGCACCGCGCGCACCGCCTGCGGGCCGAGCGGCTGCAGGTAGCGCGCCAGCGACAGCACCAGCTGCAGCGCGTCGTAGATCTGCACCGTGGGCAAGGCCATGCCGGGCAGCAGGCGTTCTTCAAAATCGAGCCGGGCGAACCGCTCGCCGTCCCAGGTGAGGTTGCGCGCCTGCGCACCACCGTGCCACTGGCCCCGGGCGTGAAACGCCGCCAGGTCGGCGCTGGCGGCGCACATCAGCGCCAGGCGCCCGGTCTCGGGCGTGCGGTGCAGCCAGTGGTCGAGCGTGGCGCCGATGTCGCCGGTTTCCAGGCGCTGGCCGTCGAAGGCGAGCACCGGCGGCACCCGCTCGCCCGCGGCCAGCAGGGCCTGCAGACGCTCGTGTTCAAAGGCCAGCAGGGCCTGCCCGTCGGTCTGCCGCACCGCGTGCCAGGGCACGGGCACGCCGATGAAATGGGCGAACAGCCACACGCCCAGCGACTTGCGCGCGCTGCGCAAGGGCCGCTCGGCCGTCTTGATCCAGGTTTTGTGGGGGGTGGGGGTGCTCAAGGCTGTGGATTATCCCCAATCCGCCGCCACCCCCGCCCGGGCGGTCTCACACCGGCGAGTCGATGCGGATCCAGGTGGTCTTGGTCTCGGTGTACTTGTCGAAGGCGTGCAGCGACTTGTCGCGCCCCACCCCGCTCTGCTTGAAGCCGCCGAAGGGCACGGTGATGTCGTCTTCGTCGTAGGAATTCACGTGCACCGTGCCGGCCCGCAGCGCACGGGCCACGCCATGCGCCTTGTTGATGTCGCGCGTCCAGACCGCCGCCTGCAGGCCGTAGACGTTGCTGTTGGCCTGTCGCACCACGTCGGCCGCGTCGCTGAAGCTCAGCACCGAGAGCACCGGGCCGAAGATTTCCTCGCGCGCGATCGTCATGTCGTTGGTCACGCCGTCGAAGATGGTCGGCTGCACGTAGCAGCCGCCCGCCACCGGCGACACCCGCTCGCCACCGGCCAGCAGCTTCGCGCCTTCGCTCTTGCCCGATTCGATGTAGCGCAACACGGTCGAGAGCTGCGTTTCGTCAACGATGGCGCCCATCACCGTGTTGCGGTCCAGCGGGTTGCCCGGCTGGTAGCCCGGCACCTTGGCCAGCGCCTTTTCCAGAAAGGCCTCCTTGATGCTGGCCTCGACGAACAGACGCGAGGGTGCGTTGCAGCTCTCGCCCTGGTTGAAGAAGATGCTGCCCACGGCCGCGTCCACCGCGCGGTCCAGGTCGGGGCAGTCGGCGAACACGATGTTGGGCGACTTGCCACCCAGCTCGGTCCAGGCCCGCTTGAGGTTGCTCTGCCCGGCCATCACATGGATCTGCTTGCCCACCCGCGTGCTGCCGGTGAAGGCGATGCAGTCCACGTCCATGTGCAGCGCCAACGGGCTGCCGGCCTCCGGGCCGTAGCCCGGCACCACGTTGAAAACGCCGGGCGGAATGCCGGCTTCCAGCGCCAGCTCGGCCAGGCGCAGCGCGGTCAGCGGGCTTTTCTCGGAGGGCTTGAGCACCACCGAGTTGCCCACGGCCAGCGCGGGCGCGATCTTCCACGCCGCCATGATCATGGGGTAGTTCCAGGGCACGATCACGCCGACCACGCCCACCGGTTCGCGCGTGATCAGGGCCAGCGCGGTCTGCGGCGTGGGCGCGATCTCGTCATAGATCTTGTCCACCGCCTCGCCGTACCAGCGGATGCAGTTGGCCGCGCTGTTCACGTCCACGCCCTTGGCGTACTTGATGGGCTTGCCCATGTCGAGCGCTTCGGTCAGGGCCAGCGCGTCGGCGTTGGCCTGGATCAGCTCGGCAAAGCGGATCATGATGCGCTTGCGCTGCGCGGGCGCCTTGCCGACCCAGCGGCGGTCTTCAAAGGCCGCGCGGGCCGCGCTCACCGCGGCGTCCACGTCGGCCTCGGCGCAGCGCGCCACCTGCGTGAGCACGCGGCCGTCCACCGGCGAGATGCAGTCGAAGGTCTGGCCGTCGCGGGCGGCGACGCGCTCGCCATTGATCAGGGCGCGGCCGTCGAAAGTGGGCAGGGGGGTCTCGGTCATGGTGGCTTTCAGGTCGTCCAGGGTTCTTGAATGGCACCATGCTACGACGGTTTTAGGGCGCGCAAGGCATCCACTTGCCCCACCCGCCCAGCCATCCATTGCGCGGGCGGCTCAGGTGCCGCAGAAGGTGCGGTAGCCCGCCATCTGGGCCGGCGCCGGCGGCTCGGCGTAGGGCGCCGCATCCGGCTGCTCGTCGAAGGGGCGCTGCAGCACGGCCAGCAGGCGCTCGAAAGGGGCCAGGTCGCCGCGCTCGGTGGCGGCGTCCAGCGCTTCCTCCACCCGCAGGTTGCGCGGGATGAAGCGGGGGTTGGTGGCCCGCAGAGCCGCCGCCAGCGCCGGGCGTGGGCCGTTGGCGAGCCCGGTGCGGCGCGTCCAGCGCGCCCACCAGTCGCCCCAGGCGGCATCCGGTGCCAGCCCGAGGGCAGATGCCGCGTCCTGCGCCGGTGGCAGCGGGTCGCCGGCCACGTCGGCCAGCCGGCGGAACGACAGCGTGAAGTCGGCCGCCTGCGTGGCCAGCAGCGCCAGCCAATCTTTCGCCAAGGCTTCGTCGCCTTCGTCCTCGCCGTCCAGGCCGAGCTTGGTGCGCATCACGCCGAGCCAGGCTGCCTCGTACCAGTCGGGGAAGGCGTCGATGACCGCGGTCGCCTGTGCGATGGCGGTCTGCACCTGGTCCTCGTTCTCCGGCGACTCCACCATCAGTGGCAGCAAAGCCTCGGCCAGCCGGGCCAGGTTCCAGCGCGCCATGTGCGGCTGGTTGCCGTAGGCGTAGCGGCCGTTGCGGTCGATGGAGCTGAACACGGTGGCGGGGTCGTAGGCGTCCATGAAGGCACAGGGGCCGTAGTCAATGGTTTCGCCCGAGATGGTCATGTTGTCGGTGTTCATCACGCCGTGGATGAAGCCCGCGCCCATCCAGCGCGCCACCAGCGCGGCCTGCCGCTTCCCCACCACTTCCAGCAGGCCCAGGTAGCGCCCGGGCTGCCCGATCAGCTGGGGGTCGTGGCGCGCGATGCTGTAGTCCGCCAGGCGGCGCAGCAGGTCCGGGTCGGCACTGGCCGAGGCCCACTGGAAGGTGCCCACGCGCAGGTGGCTGGCGGCCACACGGGTGAGCACCGCGCCCGGCAGGGCGCCCGCTTCGCGGCGGACCGACTCCCCCGTGGCCACCGCCGCCAGCGCGCGCGTGGTCGGGATGCCCAGCGCGTGCATGGCCTCGCCGATCAGGTACTCGCGCAGCACCGGGCCGAGCGCGGCCTTGCCGTCGCCGCCGCGCGAAAACGGCGTGCGCCCGGAGCCCTTGAACGCAACATCGCGCCGCTGGCCATGGCGGTCCACCACCTCGCCCAGCAGCAGGGCGCGGCCGTCGCCCAGCTGCGGCGAATAACCACCGAACTGGTGCCCGGCGTAGGCCTGGGCCAGCGGCTCGGCGCCGGGCAGCAGCCGCTTGCCGCTGAACCAGTCCGCCCCGGCGGGCCCGGCCAGCGCCTCGGCTGGCCAGCCCAGCTCGTGCGCCAGCGCATGGTTGAAGCGCAGCAGCACGGGCGCCGGCACCTGGGCCGGCTGCCAGGCGGCATAGAGCCCGCCCAGTTCGCGGGCATACGTGTTGTCAAAACCGAGCGCGGGCTCGGTGGCGGAGGGGGTCGGGTCGATGGAGGTCACAGGTGGGGCAGCAGGAAACAGGCAAAACCCAGTGTGCCCCGCTCCCGCGTGCCCACCCGCCCCGGGCCAAATGACCCCGCCGGCGGCGGGGACGATGGCCGGCTCAGGTGGACGCCAGGGCGGTCTGCTCGGCGCGGGCCGCCGCCGCGATCTCGCGTTCGCGCCGCCGCGTGGAGCGGGCCACCCAGATGGCATAGCTGACGATGACGATGGTCACGGTCGTGATGAGGATGGTGGCCGCCGCGTAGATGGTCGGGTTGATGCCCCGCCGCGCGTAGCCGAAGATCACCTGCGGCAGGGTGTTCACCCCCGGGCCGGACAGGAATTCGGAGATCACCACGTCGTCGAAGCTCAGCGTGAAAGCCAGCAGGAAGGCCGCCAGGATGGCCTGGAAGATGTTGGGCAGCGTCACCAGGAAGAACACCTGGTGCGGGCGCGCGCCCAGGTCCATGGCGGCTTCCTCGATGGCGCGGTCCATCTCCAGCAGGCGGCTCTGGATCACCACCATACCGTAGGCCATGCCCAGCAGGGTGTGGCCCAGGATGATGGTGAACATGCCGCGCTGCGGCCAGCCGAAGACGTTCTGGGCGCCCACGAACAGCAGCAGCAGCGACAGGCCGATGATCACCTCGGGCATCACCAGCGGCGCGTTGACCATGCCCGAGAACACCGTGCGGCCCAGGAACTTGCGGTAGCGCACCAGCACGAAGGCTGCAAACGTGGCCAGCGTGGCCGACAGCAGCCCGGTGACCGTGGCCACCTTCAGCGACAGCCAGAAGCCATCGATGATCTTGGTGTCGTTGAGCAGCGCCTCGTACCACCGCGTCGAGAAACCGGTGAAGCGCGCGTCCTGCCGGGTGCTGTTGAAGCTGAACACGATCATGAACAGCAAGGGCAGGTACAGGAAGGCAAACACGAGCACCAGCCAGGCCTTGCCGAAGTGTTTTTCGAGGAGTTGTTTCATGGTCAATCCTTTGCCAAATACCGGTGGGGTCCGACGTGTCCTGCGCAAGGATGCGGTGGACCGCCCTTCGACAAGCTCAGGACGGGCCGCTGGTGTTGCCCCCTCGAGGGGGTCGCGCAAAGCGCGGCGGGGGTGGTCACTTGTCCTCTGCGGTGTAGTGGTAGTAGATGGCCAGCGGAATCACGATCAGCGCGATCATCGACACCGCCAGAGCCGTGGCCCTCGGCCAGTCGTTGGCGGTGAACATCTCGTCCCAGACCACGCGGCCGATCATCACGTTCTCGGGGCCGCCCAGCAGCGAGGGAATCACGAACTCGCCCACGCTGGGGATGAACACCAGCATGAAGCCGGCGATGATGCCGGCGCGCGACAGCGGCACCGTGATGAGCCAGAAGGCCTTGAAAGGCGTCGTGCCCAGGTCGTAGGCGGCCTCCAGCAGGCGGAAGTCCATCTTCACCAGGGTGGCGTACAGCGGCAGCACCATGAAGGGCAGGTACACATAGGTCATGCCCACCAGCATGGACACGTTGGTGTAGAGCATCTGCACCGGCTCGGCCGTCAGGCCCACGGCCATCATGAAGCGGTTGATGACGCCGTTGTCCGACAGCAGGCCCTTCCAGGCGTACACGCGCAGCAGGAAGGACGTCCAGAACGGCAGCATCACCATCAGCAGCAGCGCCGGGCGCACGCTGGCCGGCGAACGGGCGATGAAATACGCAAACGGGTAGCCCACCACCAGGCACAGCAGCGCGGTCAGCAGCGCGTACCAGATGGAGCGCAGGTAGGCGTCGATGTAGAGCGTCTTGAACAGCGGCGCGCCCTCACCCGCCCGGAAGATGGACAGGTAGTTCTCGTACTTGAGCTTGAGCACCCCGGTGTCGGGGTCCCACAGCGGCTTGAACGGGTGGATGTCGCTGCCCATGTCCACGAAGCTGATGTACAGCAGGATCAGGAAGGGCAGGAAGAAAAAGACCAGCAGCCAGGCGTACGGCACGCCGATGACGAACCGCTTGCCGGGAACCGGAAGAGAGGAAGAAGACACGTCCTGCTCCTTAACGAAAAAAGGTGGCCGAGAAGGGACTAGAACTCAGGATGCGGTGGAACCGGCTCTGCCGGGACACTCGCATCGCCCCCCTCTGGGGGGTGACGCGCAGCGGCGCGGGGGGAGCCTTCTGTCAGTCCCGGAGCACCACAGCATCCCGGTCATCCCACCAGAAGAACACGTCGTCCTCCCAGGTGATGTCCAGCAGCTCGTGCCGCGATCCGTTGGGCTCGGTGATCTTGACCTTGTGGCCCTGCGGCGTGACGACGATGAAGGTGTTGTAGGAGCCGAAGTACGCGATTTCCTTGACCCGGCCGGTGAACAGGTTGGCGAGCACGCCCGCCGGCTGCTGCTTGCCGATGCTGATCTTCTCGGGCCGCACGGCCACCGAGACCGGCATGTCCAGCGTGCCGCTGATGCCGTGGCCCACCTGCACGCGGCCGATGGACGTGTCCACCGCGCAGTGGTCGGGCTCGTCCACCACCAGCTTGCCGTCGAACAGGTTCACGTTGCCGATGAAGTCGGCCACGAACCGGTTCGCCGGGTACTCGTAGATCTGCTTGGGCGTGCCCACCTGCAGCACGCGGCCCTTGCTCATGATGGCGATGCGGCTGGCCATGGTCATGGCCTCTTCCTGGTCGTGCGTGACCATCACCACGGTCACGCCCACCTTCTCGATGATGTTGACCAGCTCGAACTGCGTCTGCTCGCGCAGCTTCTTGTCGAGTGCGCCGAGCGGTTCGTCCAGCAGCAGCAGCTTGGGCCGCTTGGCCAGGCTGCGGGCCAGCGCCACGCGCTGCTGCTGCCCGCCCGAGAGCTGGTGCGGCTTGCGCTGGGCATACGGCGTGAGCTGCACCAGGGCCAGCATCTCGTCGGTGCGCTGGCGGACCTCGGCCTTGGGCAGACCCTCGCGCTTCAGGCCAAAAGCCACGTTCTCCCAGATGTTCAGGTGCGGGAACAGCGCGTAGCTCTGGAACATCATGTTCACCGGCCGCTCGTAGGGCGGCATGGCCGCCACGTTCTGGCCCCCCAGCAAGATGCGCCCCGAGGTGGGCTTCTCGAAGCCGGCCAGCATGCGCAGCAGGGTGGACTTGCCACAGCCCGAACTGCCCAGCAGCGCAAAGATCTCGCCCTTGCCGATGGAGAGCGACACCTCGTCGACAGCCAGCGCTTCGTCAAAGCGCTTGACCAGCTTTTCGGTGACCAGGAAACCGTCGTTGTCAGCCATGGGAAGGTCCCGTGCGGGTTGGATGGATCGTCAGACCAAGAAAAAGGGCTGTTGCGCCTGACAGACGAACAGCCCCTTGCCTGCTACAGGCGCCGGCTTTACCGGCCGCGCTTGAAGGTGTTGTAGGTGGCGTTGAGCACGCTGCTGATCTCGGTGGAGAAGCCACCCGTGGGGATCAGGCGCGCCGTGTCTTCATCGCTCAGGAAGATGGTCTTGTTGTCCTTGACCTCGTCCTTGATCATCGGCAGCGCGGCCTTGTTGCCGGTGGGGTAGTTCATTTCGTTGGCCATGGCGGCACCGTTTTCGGCGCGCAGGAAGAAGTCGATGAAGGCGTGCGCGTTGTTCACGCGCTTGGCGTCTTTCGGGATCGCCATGGTGTCGATGAACACCAGACCGCCGCCCGTGGGCAACAGGGGCACGATCTCGTCCTTGCCACCGGTTTCCTTCACGCGGTCGGCGGCGATGTTGATGTCGCCCGACCAGCCCACGAAGGCGCAGCCCTTGCCACCGGCGATGTCGTCGATCATGGTGCTGGAGAACAGGCGGATGTCCTTGCGCACCTTGGCCAGCATCTCGCCGGCGGCCTTGAAGTCTTCCGGGTTCTCGCTGTAGGCCGGCTTGCCCACGTAGTGCAGGGCCACCGGCAGGATCTCGCTCGGCGAATCCAGGTAGATGATGCCGCACGAGCGCAGCTTGCTCGAGTACTCGGGGTTGAACACCAGGTCCCAGGCGTTCTCGGGCATGGGCATGCCGCCCAGCGCCCGCTCGACCTTCTGCTTGTTGATGCCCACGGTCGTGAAGCCCCAGCCCCAGGGCACGAAGTGCTTGTTCTCGGGGTCCACGCCGGCGATCTTCTCCATGAACTCGGGGTCCAGGTTGGCGTAGTTGGGGATCTTGCTGCGGTCGATCGGCTGGTACAGGCCGCCCTCGATCTGCTTCTTGCCGAAGCCGGCGGTGGGCACCACGATGTCGTAACCGGAATTGCCAGCCACCAGCTTGGCATGCAGGGCCTCGTTGTTCTCGAAGGTGTCGTAGTTCACCTTGATGCCGAACTCCTTCTCGAAGTCGGCAATCATGTTCTCGGTGATGTAGTCGGGCCAGTTGTAGATGTTCAGGACCTTCTCATCGTCCAGCACCGGGCCGGCAGCCGCCGCGGGTGCCGCGGCCGGCGCAGGCGCGGCGGGTGCTGCCACGGGCTCCTCTTTCTTGCCGCAGGCGGCCAGCAACACAGCCGAAATGGCCAGAACCAGAACTTGCTTCTTCATGGTGAACAACACTCCTGAAAAGTGGATGAGACCGGTCAAACCGGGAATCCGGCGGGGCCGCCGCGTGCCGATGAGGCAAGCAATTAGCAGACCACCTCCGTCCCCAGAATGGGGCATGGAACCGGAAAAGCCCACATTCTATTCATGCCAGCTGGCCATCGGCCCGCAGGTCATCGAGCGTGGCGTCGAGGCAGCGGCGGATGAGATCCATCATTTCGTCGATCTGCGCACGGGTCATCACCAGCGGCGGCGCGATGATCATGCGGTCGCCCACGGCGCGCATGATCAGGCCGTTGCGGAAGCAGTGGCCGCGGCAGATCATGCCCACGGCCAGGTCGGCGTCGAACATCTGCCGCGTCGCCTTGTTCTTCACCAGCACCAGCCCGGCCACCAGGCCGCAGGTCTCGGCTTCCATCACCAGCGGGTGCTCGTTGAGTTCGGCAAAGCGCTCGGCCAGGTAGGGGCCGGTGTCGTCGCGCACGCGCTCCACCAGCTGCTCGCGCTCCATCAGCTCGATGTTGGCCAGCGCCACCGCGCAGGCCACCGGGTGCCCGCTGTAGGTGTAGCCGTGGTTGAACTCGCCGCCCTGCTCGATCAGCACTTTCGCCACGCGCCCACCCACCATCACGCCGCCCAGCGGGATGTAGCCACTGGTCACGCCCTTGGCAAAGGTCACCAGATCGGGCCGGTAACCGAACTTCTCGTAAGCGAACCAGTGGCCCAGGCGGCCAAAGGCGCAGATCACCTCGTCGGAAATCAGCAGAATGCCGTACTGGTCGACGATGCGCTGGATCTCGGGCCAGTAGGTCTCGGGCGGAATGATCACGCCGCCGGCGCCCTGCACCGGCTCGGCGATGAAAGCCGCCACCTTCTCCGGGCCGATCGCCAGGATCTCGGCCTCCAGCCAGCCGGCCGCGCGCCGGCCGAAGTCGGCCCGGCTCTCGCCCGGGCGCGCGTTCTCCAGAAAGTAGGGCTGCTCGATGTGCGTGATGTTCGGAATCGGCAGGTCGCCCTGCGCGTGCATGCCGCTCATGCCGCCCAGCGACGCGCCGGCCATGGTGGAGCCGTGGTACGCGTTCTGCCGGCTGATGATCACCTTGCGCTGCGGCTGGCCCAGCAGGTCCCAGTAGCGGCGCACCATGCGCACATTGGTGTCGTTGCTCTCGCTGCCGCTGCTGCTGAAGAACACGTGCTCGAAACCCCAGCCCGCCACCTTCGGCGCCAGCGACGCCAGCTTGGTCGCCAGCTGCACGGCCGGCACGTTGGTGGTGTTGAAGAAGCTGTTGTAGAAGGGCAGCGTCATCATCTGCTGGTAGGCCGCGTCGGCCAGTTCCTTGCGCCCGTAACCCGCGTTGACGCACCACAGCCCGCTCATGGCGTCCAGGATCTTCTGGCCTTCCGAGTCCCACACATAAATGTTCTCGGCCCGCGTGATCACCCGCGCACCCTTGCCCGCCAGCCCCTCGTGGTCGGTGAACGGGTGCAGGAAATGCGCGCTGTCCAGCGCCTGGATGGCCTTGGTGTCGTGCGCCTCGGCACGGCGGACCAGGGCGGGCGGAGCGATCAGGGATGAGGTGTTCACAGGCAGTCTCCGAAAGAAGGGAAGATGGCAAGAGCGCCGCAAAAGCCAGCGCGCTCTCCGAAGCGCGTGCATTCAGCCAGGATGCGGTGGAACCGGCTTCGCCGGGCCACTCGCATCGCCCCCTTGGGGGGTGACGCGAAGCGGCGCGGGGGGTTACACATGGAGTAGCAAGTGCTCCCGCTCCCAAGGCGAGATCACCTTCATGAACTCGTCGAACTCGAGTTCCTTGATCTCGGTGTAGATCGTGATGAATTCCTTGCCCAGGATGTCGTGCAGGTCGGTCTCGCGGCGCAGCCAGTCCAGCGCCTCGCCCAATGAGCGCGGCAGCGAGTACGGCGCCAGGTAGGCGTCGCCCTTCATCTCGGGCTTGGGCTTGATCTTGTTCTTCATACCCAGATAGCCGCAGGCCAGCGTCATGGCCATGGCCACGTACGGGTTGGCGTCGGCACCGATCACGCGGTTCTCCACCCGGCGCGCGGCGGGGCTGGAAATCGGCGAGCGGATACCCACCGTGCGGTTGTCGTGACCCCACTCGATGTTGATCGGCGCGGCGGTGTGGCGCGACAGCCGCCGGTAGCTGTTCACATAGGGCGCCACCAGCACCATGGCCGCGGGAATGTAGCGCTGCAGGCCGCCGATGTAGTGGTAGAAGGCCTCGGAGGCCGAGCCGTCGGGGTTGCTGAAGATGTTCTTGCCGGTGACCTTGTCCACGATGCTCTGGTGCACGTGCATGGCGCTGCCGGGCTCGCCGGCGATCGGCTTGGCCATGAAGGTGGCGTACATGTCGTGGCGCAGCGCGGCTTCGCGCACCGTGCGCTTGAAGAAGAACACCTCGTCGGCCAGGCCCAGCGGGTGGGCGTGGAAGAAGTTGATCTCCATCTGCCCGGCGCCCACCTCGTGGATCAGCGTGTCCACGTTGAGCTGCATCTTGTCGCAGTAGTCGTAGATCTCTTCGAACAGCGGGTCGAACTCGTTCACCGCGTCGATGCTGTAGGCCTGGCGCGAGGTCTCGGCCCGGCCGCTGCGGCCGATCGGCGGCTTCAGCAGCGTGTTCGGGTCGGTGTTGCGGGCCGTCAGGTAGAACTCCAGCTCGGGTGCCACCACCGGGTCCCATCCCTCGGCGTCGTACAGGTCGCAGATCTTGCGCAGCACGCTGCGCGGGGCAAACGGCACCAGCTTGCCGTGGTGGTCGAAGCAGTCGTGGATCACCTGCGCCGTGGGGTCGGTGGCCCAGGGCACGATGCGCACCGTGGTCGGGTCGGGGCGCAGCTGCATGTCGCGGTCGGTCGGGTCGATCACGTCGTAGTAGGGTCCGCTCTCGGGGAATTCGCCCGTCACGCCCATGCCCACGATGGCCTGGGGCAGGCGCATGCCGCGGTCTTCGGTGAATTTGCCGCGCGGCAGGATCTTGCCGCGCGCCACGCCGGTCAGGTCGGGCACGAGGCATTCCACCTCGGTGACGCGGCGCTCGTTGAGCCAGTTTTCGAGGTCGTTGAAGGTGGTGACTTTGGGCGTAGCGCTCATGGGCCGGTGTCCTTGCTGGGTTGTTGTGTTGCCGGGTCGGAAAAAGAGAAATCAGGCGCCACTGCTGGCGCGGCTGCGGTTCAGGTCGGCTGCCTGCAGGCGCAGGCTGTGGCGCGAGCGGCAGGCGCGGCCAAAAGCCTCGAAAATCGCCGCGTAGAACGGGTTCTCGGTGCAGCGCCACTCGGGGTGCCACTGCACCGCATAGGCGAAGGTGTGTGCGCCCTTCACGCCAAAGGCCTCCACCAGACCGTCGGGCGCGTGGGCCAGCGGCTCCAGCCCGCTGGCCAGCCGGTTGATGCCCTGGCCGTGCAGCGAATTCACCATCGCCTGCGGGCTGCCGGCCCAGGTCTCGAACACGCTGCCCGGCGCGAGTGCGATGGGGTGGCGTGGTGCGTACTGCTCGTCAAACGGTGCCGTCTTGGGTTCGCGGTGGTCGGCCAGGCCGGGCACTTCGTGCACCCGCTGGTGCAGCGTACCACCCAGCGCCACGTTGATCTCCTGGAAGCCGCGGCAAACGCCCAGCAGCGGCACGCCCTCGTGCACGCAGGCCTTCACCAGCGCCAGGGTGAGCAGGTCGCGCTCGGCGTCCAGCGGCAGGCTGGCGTCGGCCACTTCTTCCTGAAAGTGCGAGGGATGCACGTTGGAAGGTGAGCCGGTGAGCATCACGCCGTCCACCAGCGCCAGCAGTTCGCTGATCTGCCCGGTGTCGGCCAACGGGAACATCACCGGCTGGGCCTGCGCGCCCAGCTTCACGGCGCGGGCGTACTTGTCGCCCAGCACCAGAAAGGGCATCTGGTGGCCGTGGTCGCCCATGAGCCGGTGGTCAGCGGGCAGCCAGACCATGCACGGGGTGGTATTCATGGCGTCTCCATTGATGAGAGGTGATTCTGACGGGGAAATTGGATCACAATCAGAGCCAGTTAATGCCACCTGATGGTGCCACTTTTTCATGCTGTCCGAATTCCTGCTCAGTGAAATGACCCGCCTGGGCGCGCAAGATGTCCTGCCGCTGCACCGCCAGCTGTATGAGGCGCTGCGCCGCGCCATGCTCGACGGCATGCTCGGCCCCGGCGAGCGACTGGCGTCCAGCCGCGATCTGGCGCACGACCTGAACCTCTCGCGCAACACGGTGGTGGCCGCCATCAACCAGCTCACGGTCGAGGGCTACCTCAGCAGCCGAGTGGGCAGCGGCACCTTTGTGAGCGACCACGTGCCGCGCGCCCTGCCCGGCCAGTCGCACCGCCGCACGCCCGGCCCGCTGGTGCCCGGGCAGAGCGCCGGCGGCGAACTCTCGGTGCGCGGGCGGGCGCTGTCCAGCCGCTTCTGCGCCGCCGAACTGGAGGTGCAGCCCTTCACGCCGGGCATCGTCGACTTCAGCGCCTTCCCGCTGCTGCTCTGGCAGCGCCTGCAGAACAAGCACTGGCGCATGACCTACCCGGACATGCTCGACTACAACGACTCCGGCGGCTACGCACCGCTGCGCCGCGCCGTGGCCGACTACCTGCGCGTGTTCCGCAGCGTGCAGCTCGACGCCGACCAGGTGATCATCACCACCGGCACACAGCAGTCGCTGGAACTCTGCGCCCGCCTGCTGGCCGACCACGGCGACACGGTGTGGGTGGAAGACCCGGCCTACTGGGGCGCGGCCAAGGCCTTCATGGCCACCGGGCTGGAGATGCACCCGGTGCCAGTGGACGAGGAAGGCATCGCGCCCGGCCCGGCCGACGACCAGCATCCGCCCAGACTGATCTACCTCACGCCCTCTCACCAGTACCCCACCGGCGCCGTCATGAGCCTGCCGCGGCGCCACCAGCTGCTGGCCACCGCGCGCGCCCACGGCGCCTGGGTGCTGGAAGACGACTACGACAGCGAATACCGTTTCAGCGGCCCGCCCATCTCCAGCCTGGAAGGCCTGGACACCGACGGCCGCGTGCTCTACATGGGCACCTTTTCCAAGGTGCTCTACCCCGGCATCAAGCTGGGCTATCTGGTGGTGCCCAAGGCGCTCGCCGCCGCCTTCAAGCAGGCGCATTACGACCTCAACCGTCCCGGCCAGATGCCGCTGCAGGCGGCGCTGGCCGAGTTCATCGAGATGGGCCACTTCAGCAGCACGCTGCGCCGCGCGCGCCAGATCTATGGCGAGCGCCGCCAGTGCCTGCTGGAGGTGCTGAAACCGGTGCTGGAGCCGGTGCCCGGGAACGCGCCCGACGACGGCCCTTTCATCAGCGGCGCCGAGCAGGGCCTGCACCTGTGCCTGCGGCTACCGGCGCGGGTGGACGACCGCGCGCTGGCGCAGAAGCTGGCGCGCCACGGCCTCACCGTGCGACCGCTCTCGGCCTACTGCCTGGCGCGCACCGACCTGCGCGGGCTGGTCATCGGCTACGGCTATGCGCCGCTGGCCGACATCCAGCGCTGCGGCCTGCTGCTGGCCGCGGCGGTGCGACACGCCCTGCGCGGCGGCGCGGACGGAGAGCCGCCGCCGGCCTGACGGGCCCAAAGGGCGCGCCGCGCCGGCGCACCTTGCAGGGCCAGATGTTCCGCCCGGCTCAGCGCTTGGCATCCATTTCCCGCAGCCAGGTCTTCATCTCGGCGATCTCGCGCTGCTGCGCCTCGATCACCTCCTGCGCCAGCTTGCGAACACGGGGGTCCTTGCCGTGCTGCAGCGCCACCTGGGCCATGTCGATGGCGCCCTGGTGGTGCGGAATCATGCCGGCCAGGAAATCGCGGTCGGCGTCGCCGCTGAAGGTGATCGCCATGTCGCGGTGCATCTTCTCGTTCACCGCCTGATAGGCCCGGGTCGATGCATTCGCCGACGCCGCCGCGGCCGGCGCTGCTGCACCATGGCCCATGTGGCCGCCACCGTGCGGCATGGCCTGGGCGTGGGCCGACGCCAGGCCCAGCGTCAGCGAGGCGGCGGCAAAGCCGAGCATGGCAGCGCGGCGCAGGGCCACCGGACGGACAGCAGAAAACGGATGGGTCATGGAGAACTCCGGAAATGATGGGATTGAGAACGGTGACCGATGATGGACCGGCACCACCCCGCAAAGTTGCCGGTTCCGGGCCCTCTGCGCCTTCAACGCAACGGTCTTTGATCTGGCGCAACACGGTGCGGGCGCCGCACTAGGCGCACGCCGCCGGATGCGTCATCTGTTGCCCCAGCTCAACCCAGCGCGTCGCGCAGCCGGTACCAGAGCATGCCCAGCGCCAGGCTGGGCGTGCGCAGCAGCGTGCCACCGGGGAAGGTGCGGTGTTTCAGACGCGTGAACAGGTCGAAGCGACCCGCCTGCCCGGCCACCGCCCCGGCCACCAGCTGCCCGGCCAGGCCGGTGAGCGCCACGCCGTGGCCGCTGAAACCCTGCAGGTAGTACAGGTTGTCGCCCAGGCGGCCAAAGTCGGGGGCGCGGTTCATGCTGATGTCCACGAAGCCACCCCACACGTAAGGCACCGCCGCACCCCGCAGGTCGGGAAACACCTGCGCCATGCGCCGGGCCATCACGCCCTTGAGATCCGGCGGCGTCCTGGTGGTGTAGCTCACGCGGCCGCCGAAGAGGAGACGGCGCTCGGCGCTGAAGCGGAAGTAGTCCAGCACGAAGTTGTTGTCGCACACCGCCGCGTTGCCCGGAATCAGCCGCTCGCACAGGGCCGGCGCCAGCGGATCGGTGCCGATGATGTAGGTGCCCACCGGCATGATGCGCGGCGTGATCTCGGGCGCCACGGCCGGGCCGAACTCGGGCAAGGTGCAGTTGCCCGCCAGCACGCCAAAACGCGCCCGCACCTGCCCCTGCGCGGTGCGCGCCACCAGCGTGGCACCGCGCTGCAGACCGGTCACCGGCGAGTGCTCGAAGACCTGCACCCCCGCCGCACGGGCCGCGCGCGCCAGGCCCAGCGCGTACTTCAGCGGGTGCAGGTGGCCCGAGCGCTGTTCGTGGAACGCGGCCACGTAGCGCGGACTGTCGATGAAGCGCGCCACATCTACCCCCTCGGCCCAGGTGCAGGGCACGCCGCGCCGGCTGTGATCGTCGCATTCGGCGCGCAGCGCGCGCGCCTTGCGGGGCGAATCGGCCACGTAGGTGTAGCCGGCCTGCCAGTCGCAGTCGATGCCGTGCTCAGCGATGCGTTGCCCGATCAGGTCCACCGCCTGCAGCGACAGATCCCAGGCGCGCTGCGCATCGGCGGCACCCAGCTGCTGCTCGAACGGCCCCTGCCCGCTCGCGTAACCCACGATGGCCTGGCCACCGTTGCGCCCGCTGGCGCCGCTGCCGATGCGGTCGGCCTCCAGCAGCGCCACGCTCAGCCCCTTCTGGGCCAGCTCCAGCGCGGCGCTCAGCCCCGCGAAGCCACCGCCCACCACCACCACATCGGCCTGCACCGTGCCCTGCAACGGCGGCGCCTCGGGCGGGCGGGTCACGCTGGCCTCGTAGTAGCTCTGCTGGTTGAGCTGGGTGTCCGAATCCAGCAGCGAACGCCGCCACATGCTCAGACTCCCGCGGCGGGCAGGCGCCCCTGCCGGCGCGCCACCTGACCGCTCAGGTAGGTCCACACGAAGGTGGCGGCGGCGTTGCTGGTCAGCTCCGCGTGGTCGTAGGCGGGCGCCACCTCCACGCAGTCCATGCCGACCCAGTTCAGGACGGACAGCTCTTCCACGAACGTGAGCACCTGGGAACTCGTCAGACCGCCGGGCTCGGGCGTGCCGGTGCCCGGCGCAAACGCCGGGTCGAGCACGTCGATGTCCAGCGTCAGGTAGCAGGGTCGCTCGCCGATGCGCGAACGGATCGCTTCAATGGCGGGCTGCAGGCCGGCGCCGTCGAGCCCACGCAGCGCGCGTGCGGTGAAGATCTGCCCGCCCTGGTCGGCCACGTACTCGCGCGCGGCGCGCTCGCCGCTGGAGCGGATGCCGATCTGCACCGTGTGCGGCGCGCTGATCAGCCCTTCCTGTATGGCTTCATAGGTCCAGGTGCCGTGGCCCGAAGGCTCGCCGAAGTGGTCTGTCCAGGTGTCGCAGTGCGCATCGAAGTGCACACAGGCCAGCGCCTCGCCGTGGCGCTCGCGCGCCGCGCGCAGCAGCGCCAGCGTCACCGAGTGGTCGCCACCCAGGAACACGCAGTGGTGCCGCGCCATGAGCGCCGCCGCCTGCGCCTGGATGTGCCGGCGCACCTCGGGCAAGGGCGAGGCATTGGGCAGGCGCATGTCGAGCGCGTCGCCCAGGTGCGCCAGCGGCGACACGTCGAAATGCGGGTGGATGCCGTCGCACAGCATCTGGCTGGCGCTGCGGATGGCCTGCGGGCCAAAGCGCGCGCCGGGCCGGTTGGTCACCACGCCATCGAAGGGCACGCCCGCGATGGCGAAGGGCTGGTCCGCCAGCGGCTCGGCGGCGAGAAAACGGTTGGTGTTGCTGGCATAGGCGAACTGTCCGATGGCCATGGCGGAGACCTCTGCAGGTGACAAAAAAAACGGCGCGCTGCGCGCGCCCGGATTGGACCCAAACCATAGCTTCAGAACAGGTCATCAACAGGTCCAATTGCTTGGACTGTCTCCCATCCATCTGTTTGCCGACCCGTTTCAGCCCCGCTGAAAGCAGTGTTTTCGGTTTTTGAAGTTCGCCTTTGTTATCTCTCTATAGCTTTAATACAAATTAGTAGCAGTAGTAGAGGGCGCGATTTTTTGTGCACAACCGGGTTTTTTGCCACGCTGACAAGGACTTGCTGTGCGCACATCCTTGTGCAAAGTGCCCTGTTGGCGGCGTACCGGAAAGGGGATAACAAACGAGATACCCACAATGCTGTGGATAACCTAATGGTTGTTTGAAAGTTATCCCCAGCTTTGTTCCGTAGGTGGCTTCGGCTTCATCAGGCAAAAAAAATGGGCTCCTTCGGAGCCCATCTGCATCAACGGCCGGGTGGTTCACCCGGCTGATCGCTTCGTCACTTGTAGAACACCTCGACCTGGCCTTTGAGCTTGAGCAGCAGCGGGCGGCCCTTGCGGTCCAGCGTCTTGCCGGCGGGCACCTTGATCCAGCCTTCGCTGAGGCAGTACTCCTCCACGTCGAAGCGTTCCTGGCCGTTGAGGCGGATGCCGATGTCGTGTTCGAACACGGCGGCCACATGGTGCGGGCTGCGCGGGTCGATGGACAGGTGATCGGGCAGGGCTGGGCGCTCGGCGGGCGCGGGCGTTGGGATGGCGGTGGCGTCGTTCATCGGGTCTCGGTCTTCAAGGGTTCAAAAGCCTGCATTTTGCGGCAGGCGGCGGTGGCACAAGGCGCTGAACCGTGTTCAGCCGCCCAGCCCGGCAAACACGTTCTGCACGTCTTCGTTGTCGTCCAGCGCAGCCAGGAAGGCTTCCACCTCGGCCAGTTGCTCGGCGCTCAGGCTGGCCGGGTCGATAGGGTTCTTCGGGCGGTAGCCCAGATGCGCCGAAAGCACGGCAAAGCCCTGCGCCGGCAGCGCGCGGCTCACCAGGTCGAGTTCGGTGGGCTCGGTGTAGAACACGGTGGCGCCGCCGTCCTCGCCCGGCTCCAGGTCTTGCGCGCCGGCTTCGATGGCGGCCAGCTCGGGATCGACACCGGGGCGGCTGGCCTCGGCTTCGATGATGCCCACATGGTCGAAGTCCCAGGCCACCGAGCCCGAGGTGCCCAGCTGGCCCTTGCGGAACAGCACGCGCATTTCCGACGCCGCGCGGTTCACGTTGTCGGTCAGGCACTCCACCATCACCGGCACGCGGTGCGGTGCAAAGCCTTCGTAGACCACATGGTCGAAGTGCACGGCTTCACCGGTGAGCCCGGCGCCTTTCTTGATGGCGCGGTCCAGCGTGTCCTTGGGCATGGACACCTTGCGCGCCTGTTCCACCACCAGCCGCAGGCGGGCGTTGGCCGCCGGGTCGGCGCCGTGGCGGGCGGCGATCATGATGTCCTTGGCCAGTTTGCCGAACAGCCGGCCTTTGGCGTTGGCGGCCAGGTCTTTGTGTTTTGCTTTCCACTGCGCGCCCATGGCGGTGTTCCTTTGTGTGGCGCTCGGGCCGTTGTGTGTGGGAGAAAAAAGGGTGCCCAGTTTAGGACACCGGCCCGGGCGGGTTCACAGCGCGCGCTGGCGCCAGGCCAGCGCCGCCCCCAGCCACAGCGCCACCGCCGAGAACACCAGGCCGCGGGCCAGGCCGCCCGGCCCGTCGGCAATGAAGCCCACCACCGTGGGGCCGACGATCTGTCCGGCGGCGAACACGATGGTGAAGGCGCTGATGCCCGCCGCCCACTGCGCTGGCGGCAGGTTGTGCCGCACCAGCGCGGTGGTGGACGCCACCACCGAGAGGAAGACGGCGCCAAACAGCAGACCCGAGGCCAGCACCAGCGGCCATGAGCTGGTGAGCGCCGGCACGACGGTCGCCACGCCCAGCAAGGCGTTGAGCCGCGCCAGCGCCTGCCCGCTGCGGTGCCGGTCGAGCAGGCCGGCCCAGATACGCGAGGACGCCATCACCGCCACACCCAGCAGGGCGTAGTACAGCGTGATGGCGCCCGGCGTGCTGCCCTGCTCGTGCAGCAGCGCGATCACGAAGGTCATGTAGCCGATGTAACCCACGCCAAAGCCGGTGTAACCGGCCAGCGCAAAGGCAAAGTCGCGGGGGCGGAACACGCGCTCAGACGGGGCCGCGCTGCCTGTACTCGCTGCCGCGGGCACGGGCGCCGCGTGGCCACCGAGCACGCGCGCCGGCCAGGCCAGCAGCACGGTGGCCAGCGCACACAACAGCGCCAGCCCCCACCAAGCCCAGGCCCAGGCGTGGGGCACACCGGCGGCCCGCTCCAGCACCCAGGGCACGCCCAGCGCCGAGAGCACGATGCCCAGGCCGGTGCCGCCGTAGTAAATGCCGAGCAGAAGACCGCTGCGTTGCGGCTGCCGCGCGCCCAGCCGCGCGGCCAGCAGCCCGCCCGCGATGAACACCAGCGCACTGGCCACACCCGCCAGCAGCCGCTGCGCCAGCAAGGGACCGGCGGCGGTGAAAAAACCGCTGAGCGCCATGAAGACCGTGGCCAGCGCCGAGCCCCAGAGCAGCAGCGCGGTGGGCGCGCTGCGCCGCAGCAGCCAGGGCGTGGCCAGCGCGCCGAGCAGGTAGCCCACGGCGTTGACCGTGTTCATGGCCCCGGCCAGGGTGTAGCTCCAGCCCAGGTCCTCGCGCATGGTGGGCAGCAGCAGGCCGTAGGCAAAGCGCGTGATGCCCAGCGACACGGCCGCCCCCAGCGAGAGCGCGAGCGCCAGGCGCACATAGGGGGTGCGGTCGCCGCCCGGGTCGGGCAGCGGCGGAGAGTCGGCAAGGTGGCGGTCGGGCATGACCGGCCATTGTGGCGCCAGCAGGCGGGTGCCACGGTCGCGCCTGCATCCGTCCGATGCGCGCGACGGGTTGCCGATCAGGGTCGGGGGATCAGCCCAGGCCGACGGGCGAGGGTGCGCGCATGACGATGCGCGTGAACAGGCGGTCGAACTGCGGGTCGCGCGGCACGCGGCCGTTCAGCGGATCGCGGTTGGTGGCGAAGGCGGCGTTGAGCGCATGCCAGTCGGCGTCGTTGAGGTGCTGCTCGGCCGCCGGCAGGATTTCCGTCTCTTCCAGCCGCATGTGCTGCAGGTAGAAATCGACATAGCGCGTCACCTCGTCCTCGAAGACCTTGCGACGGCTCTCGCCCAGGTACTCCCAGGCCATCAGCAGGTGCATGAGTTCGCGCACGCGGGGTTCGCCGCTGTGGTGGTCGCGTTCAAGCTGGTCGATCACCGGCAGCAAGTGTGGCGCAGCCCGGGCCACGCGCGGAAACAGCAGATCGGACTCTTTCGGGTGGTGCAGCTGCTCGGGAAACTCGTCGATGTAGAACAGCATCGCCCTGAGCACATCGAAGTACAGCTCGTGCTGGCCGGAGCCATCGGGATCGGGTCCGCGTTTCACCATCTGCATGAGCGAGTGCAGCATGGCCGCCAGGGTGGCGTGTTCGTCGCGGATGACCCGCAGGGCTTCGTGTGTCATGGATTTGTCTCCGTCGAATGGGGCGGCTGTTCAGCAGCTGTCTGCCCCTAGCATCCCCCAGAACCCTTTGCACGGCGTTGACCCATGTCAAAAAAACGGGGCGCCGTGGCGCCCCGTCCGTCCATTGGCGCTGTCGGCTCAGAGCGTCGGGTAGTCGGTGTAGCCCCTGGGGCCGGGCGTGTAGAAGGTGCTGGCGTCGGGCGCGTTCAGCGGGGCACCGCCCTGCAGCCGCGTGGGCAGGTCCGGGTTGGCCAGGAAGGCGGTGCCGAAGGCCACGGCGTCGAGCTGACCGGCCTCGATGGCCTGGGACGCCTCGTCGCCGCTGTAGCCCATGTTGCCCACCAGCACGCCCTTGTAGAGCGCGCGGACCGGCGTCACCACGTCGCCGGTCTGGGCCTGGAAGAAGTCGGCGCGCATCAGGTGCAGGTAGGCGAGCTTGAAGCGGTTCAGGTGCTCGGCCAGGAACGAGATCAGGCCCACCGGGTCGCTGTCTTTCATGCTGTTGTAGCTGTTCAGTGGCGACAGGCGCAGGCCCACCCGGTCGGAGCCGATGGCGGCGCTCACGGCGTCCAGCACCTCGAACAGAAAACGCGCCCGGTTCTCCAGCGAACCGCCGTAGGCATCGGCGCGCTGGTTGGAGCCGTCGCGCAGGAACTGGTCGATCAGGTAGCCGTTGGCGCCGTGCACTTCCACACCGTCGAAGCCGGCTTTCATTGCCTGGCGGGCGGCCTCTGCGAAGGCTTCCACGATGGCGGGAATCTCATCGGCGCGCAGGGCGTGCGGCATGGCATTGGGTAGCTTGCCGTCGGGCGTCTGGGTTTCGCCCTCGGCCACCAGGGCGCTGGCCGACACGGTGGGCGCCCCGCCATTGATCGCCGGGTGAGCGGCCCGGCCCGCGTGCCAGATCTGCAGCACGATGCGCCCGCCCTTGGCGTGCACCGCGTCCGTCACCTGCCGCCAGGCCTGGACCTGCTCGTCGTTGTAGATGCCCGGCTCGGCCACGAAGGCCGAGGTGGCGGGGCTGATCATGGTGCACTCGGTGACGATCAGCCCGGCGCTGGCGCGCTGGGCGTAGTACTCGGCCATGAGGGCGTTGGGCAGGTGGCCGGCACTGGCGCGGGCACGGGTCAGCGGCGCCATGAGCACGCGGTTGGGCAGCGTCAGGGCGCCGGCTTGCAGAGGGGAAAACAGCATGGGTATCGCTTTCGGAAAGGGATAAGAAACGGCCTGCCCGTCGGGTGGCAAGCGGGGCGCCACCGTAGCACCGTGGCGATTTGCATGCGGTAACCCGCGGCGCCACGCCGACCGGGTTTTCGGTGTAGCCACCCGCCCGCCCTCGCGAGGCAGCTCCCTCACTTCACCGGCGGCTTCCAGCGCTTGAGCAGCAAGGCGTTGCTGACCACGCTCACCGAACTGAGCGCCATCGCCGCGCCGGCCACCACCGGGCTCAGAAAACCCAGCGCGGCCAGCGGGATGCCCGCCACGTTGTAGACAAAGGCCCAGAACAGGTTCTGCCGGATCTTGGACACGGTGCGCCGCGAAATGTCGAGCGCGGCAGCCACCAGCGCCGGGTCGCCCCGCATGAGGGTGATGCCGGCGGCGTGCATCGCCACGTCCGAACTGCCGCCCTGGCTGTGGCTCATGGCCATGCCCACGTCGGCTGCGGCCAGTGCGGGCGCATCGTTCACGCCGTCCCCCACCATGACCACCCGATGACGGGTCCTGCCGCCCTGCTGCCCCGCCCCGCGGGTGGTCGCCCCGGCGTTTTCGCCCCCCTGCGCCCCGTCGGGCCGCCCATGGCGCAGCGCCTCCACCACAGCCGCCTTGTCGCCGGGCAATACCTCGGCAATCACCTCGCCGTCTTCGGCGCGCAGGCCCAGCGTGCGGGCCATGGCGAGGGCCGCGCCCTGGTTGTCGCCCGAGACCATGAAGACCCGCAGGCCCTGCGCCCGCAGCCGTGCGATGGCGGCGGCGGCGCCGGGCTTGGGTTCATCGCCGAAAGCCAGCAGGGCCATGGGGGTCCAGTGGCCATCGGCTGCCTGTGCCGCCAGCGCCGACACGGTGGAGCCTTCGGCCTGCAGGGATTCGGCGCGGGCCGCCAGTGGGCCCAGGGCGGCGCCCAGCTCGTTCATCCAGCGCAGGCTGCCCAGTGCCAGATTCACGCCCTTCACCATGCCCTGGCTGCCACGGCCGGCGATGGCCTGCGCGTCCTGCGCCGCGTCCGGCTCCAGCACCACGCCGCGCGCCGCGGCGGCTTCCAGCACGGCCCGGGCCAGCGGGTGGGCGCTCTGCGCCTGCAGTGCGCTGGCGGCTTTGAGCACGGCGAGTTCGTCCACGCCGGGCGCCGCCTCGATGACCCGCAACCGGGGGTGTCCTTCGGTCAGCGTGCCGGTCTTGTCGAACGCCACGGTGTCCACCCGGTGCGCCAGTTCCAGCGCCTGCGCGTCCTTGATGAGGATGCCATGCTGCGCGGCCACGCCGGTGCCGGCCATGATGGCCGCTGGCGTGGCCAGGCCCAGCGCGCACGGGCAGGCGATCACCAGCACCGCCACCGCGTGCAGCATGGCTTCTTCGATGGGCGAGCCCAGGTACAACCACACCACCAGCGTGAGCACCGCGATCACCAGCACCGTCGGCACGAAGACGGCGGCCACCTGGTCCACCATGCGCTGCACGGGCGCCTTGGCGGCTTGCGCATCCTGCACCATGCCGATGATCTGGGCCAGCACACTCTGCGCGCCCACGGCGCGCACGCGCACCTCGACCGCGCCCTCGCCGTTGAGCGAACCGCCCGTCACGTTGTCGCCGGCCTGCTTGCTCACGGGCATGGACTCGCCGGTGAGCATGGACTCGTCGGCCTGTGTGTGGCCGAGCAGCACCTCGCCGTCGGCCGCGAAACGCTCACCCGGCAGCACGCGGATGATGTCGCCCGGCAGCAGCTCGTCCACCCCCACGTCGGTCATCTCCATGCGCCGCACACCGTCGGGCACCAGGTGCGCGCGCTCCGGCCGCAGGGCCTGCAGGGCCCGGATGGCGCTGGTGGTCTGGCGCTTGGCGCGCGCCTCCAGCCACTTGCCCAGCAGCACCAGGGTGATGATGACGGCCGAGCCCTCGTAGTACAGGTGCACCATCTCGCCCGGCTCGGCGCGCCACCACAGCCAGGTGGACAAGGCCCAGCCCGCCGTGGTGCCGATGGCCACCAGCAGCTCCATGTTGCCGGTGCGCGCCTTCAGCGCGTGCCAGCCCGCCTGGTAGAAACGCGCGCCCAGCACGAACTGCACCGGCGTGGCCAGCAGGAACTGAATCCAGGCTGGCAGCATCCAGTGCTCGCCGAACAGATCGCCCACCATGGGCAAGGCCAGCGGCGCCGACAGCAGCACACCGACGATCACCGGCCACAGGTCGCGCGGCAAACCCAGCCAGCGCTCGCCCTCGCCTTCGTTCAACGCCTCCATGCTGCGCGGCTCGTAACCCGCGTCGCGCACGGCGCGCTTGAGGCGGGCCAGCGCTTCCGTTTCATCGGCCGCGCCGTCGAGCGTCACCCGCGCCGATTCGGTGGCCAGGTTGACGGTGGCCGCCGTGACACCAGCCTGCTTCTTCAGGGTCTTCTCCACGCGCGAGACGCAGGAGGCACAGGTCATGCCACCGATGCCGATGTCGATCTGCGGGGCCGCCCCCGGCGCATGCGCGGGGGCGGTTGGGGAGGGGTTCAGGGCGGCGGTGTTCATGCGTACAGCATAAGCTTTACCCCGATGGGAAGGTCAAGCAGCGGATGTAGCCAGGTGTGACAGACGCCCCGGCCGAGGCCCCGCGCCGCGACAATCGCCGGCAACGGTGAGCGCCGGCTTGACCTTGACACCGTGTGAAGCCTGACAATGGCTCGGTCCATTCACCCCTCCCTTTTCCGGAACACCAGGAGTACCCCATGAGCCAGACCCCCCAGCTGTTTGACGTGCAGGGCATGACCTGCGGCCACTGCGAAAAAGCCGTCACCACCGCCATCCGCCAGCTCGACCCGCAGGCCGAGGTGCGCATCGAGCGCAGCCAGAACCGCGTCGAGGTCCGCTCGTCGCAGCCGCGCGACGCGATCGCCGCCGCCATCCGGGAAGAGGGTTACCAGGTCGCGGCCTGAGCAGCATGAACGACAAGCGCCGCGGCAAGCCCCCACCGCCTGCGCAGGCGGCGGCCCCCGACGAAGACGCTGCGCTGCAGGCCGTGGCCGCCTGGCCGGTCAACATCGGCACGGCAGCGCGCCTGAGCGGTATCTCGCCCAAGATGCTGCGCCACTACGAGTCGCTCGGCCTGCTCGGCGCGGTCACGCGCACCGAGGGCAATTACCGGCAATACAGCCTGGCCGACGTGCACACGCTGCGCTTCATCCGCCGCTCGCGCGACATGGGTTTCGGCCTGGACGCCATCGCCGAGCTGGTGAGCCTGTGGCACAACCGCCGGCGCAGCAGCGCCAGCGTGCGGCGCATCGCGCAGAAACACCTGGACGAACTGGGCCAGCGCATCGAAGCGCTGCAGGCCATGCAGCGCACGCTTTCCCACCTGTTGCAGCTGTGCCCGGGCGACGGGCGACCCGACTGTCCGATCCTCGACGACCTGGCCCATCCTTGACCCAGGGCAAGCGCCGCCGCAAGAAGCGGAACAAAAGTTTACAGAGCAGACTCATTCCCGCATGAAGCCGAAACAGGTGGTCCGCACACTGACAGCAGCCCGGAAACGGTGACCGCCCCCCGCGCGCTCACCGCACCGGACAGGTCTTCATCCACAACCCAGGAGTGATCATGAAACGGTTTACCCAACGCGCCCTCATCGCCGCCACCCTCGCCACTGCTTTTGTGGGCGTGTCGGCCACCGCCGTGGCGCAAGGCATGGGCGGCATGCCACACGGCATGCACCAGCAACACCAGGGCCAGCCCGCAGCGGGCGCCGCGCAGGGCGACAAGGCCCAGTCGTACGCCCAGCACCGCGCCCAGCGCATGGAGCGCATGGAAAAAATGCGCGCCGAGCACCAGGCGCAGCTGAAGGACGCATTGAAACTGAAGCCTGAGCAAGAGCCGGCCTGGAACGCCTTCCTGGCGCGCACAGCGCCCGCCGCCCGCCCGGCTGCGGCACCCGCTGAAGACTGGTCCCAGCTGACCACGCCACAGCGCCTGGACAAGATGCAGGCCATGCAAGCCGAGCGCCAGGCCGAAATGGCCAAGCGCATCGACGCCACCAAGAGCTTTTACGCCGCCCTCACCCCCGAGCAGCAGCAGGTGTTCGATGCCCAGGGCCACGGCGGCATGCAACGCACCGGCTCCAAAGGTGGCCACGGAGCCCATCACGGCATGCACCACGGCGCTGGCATGTCCGGCGGAAAAATGGGCGGCATGATGGGTGGCATGGGCTGCGAAGCGATGGCCAAGCCCCAGGGCTGATCGCCCTTTCCACTTCCACTTCTCAGCCGCTGCGCACGGCCCCGCGCAGCCCGCCTGCCCGGGGCCGTGCCACGTCTGCAGATGCTTGACCTGAGTCAAGCCCGCCCGGGGCCCGGCCGCTTAAGCTGCCCGGCCATGGACTTTGACCTCATCATCGTCGGCGCAGGGCCGGCCGGCCTGTGCCTGGCGCGCGCCCTGCGCGACAGCGGCCTGCGCCTGGCGCTGGTCGAACAGCAAACCGCCGCAGCCCTGCAGGCCCCCGCCTTCGACGGCCGCGAAATCGCGCTCACCCAGCACAGCGCGCAGCTGCTGCGCCAGCTCGGCCTGTGGCAGCACCTGGGCGAGGACCACATTGCGCCGCTGAAAGTGGCGCTGGTGATGGACGGCGCCCACGGCCCGGGCCAGGCGCGCATGCACATCAGCCACACGCACAGCCCGCCGTGCCACGCGCTGCCCGAGCTGGGGCATCTGGTGGGCAACCACCACATCCGCCGCGCGGCCTGGCGGGCGAACTTTGACGACCCGGCGGCGGCCGGCGCGGCACCCACGCTGTTCAGCGGCGAACAGGTGAGCCAGATCCACACCAGCGCCAGCGGTGCCCGTCTGGTGCTGGCCAGCGGCACCACCCTGACCGCCCGTCTCGTCGTGGCAGCCGACAGCCGCCACTCGTCCACGCGCCGCGCCATGGGCATCCCGGCCGACCTGCACGACTATGGCCGCAGCATGCTGGTCTGCCAGATGACGCACGAGCAGGCGCACTTCGACACCGCCTGGGAATGGTTCGACCATGGCCAGACGCTGGCGCTGCTGCCCATGAATCCCTGCCCGCTCACCGGGCAGCACCGTTCCTCGGTGGTGCTGACGCTGCCCAGCCACGAACTGCAGGCGCTGCTCGACCTGCCGGACGAGGCCTTCGGCGCCGCCATGACCCGGCGCTTCGACGAGCGCCTGGGGCGCATGCAGCTGGCCAGCACCCGTCACGCCTACCCGCTGGTGGGCGTGTGGGCGCGCCGCCTGGTGGCGCAGCGTTTCGCTGCCGTGGGCGACGCTGCCGTGGGCATGCACCCCGTCACGGCGCACGGCTTCAACCTCGGCCTGCGCAGCATCGAGGTGTTGTCGCGCCTGCTCATCGAAGCCCGGCGCAGCGGGCAGGACATCGCTTCGCCCGCCCTGCTGGAGCGTTACCAGCAGACCCACCAGCACGCCAGCCGCGGCCTCTACATGGCCACGCACGCCCTGGCCAGCCTCTACACCCAGGAGCAGGCGCCGGCGCGCTGGCTGCGCCACACCCTGGTGCAGCTGGGCGAGCGCCTCACCCCGTTCAAGCGCGTGCTCGCGGGCAGCCTGACCGGCCTGCACTGAAGGGGCGCGAAGGCGCCAGCGCGGCCAGCGCGCGGCGTCCCCCAGAAGGCGCTGATCGATTGCGGCATGTCAAGCCACCGGTAAGGGAAAAGGTCTAGATTGGATGTGCCATTCCAACGGGCAAGCACAAGCCCGCAAGACCACCCTCCCGAGGAAACCCTGCATGCTGTCCGCCTACATCACCCACTCCGACTGCGCACGCCACGAGATGGGCCCGCAACACCCCGAGTGCCCCGAGCGCCTGGGCGCCATCAACGACCACCTGCTGGTCAAGGGCCTGCTCGACTACATGGTGCCCTACGACGCGCCGCTGGCGACGCTGGAGCAGCTGAGCCAGGCGCACGCCTCGCTCTACGTGAGCGAACTCATGGCCGCTTCCCCCACCGAAGGCCTGCACCCGGTGGACCCCGACACCTACATGAACCCGCACACCCTCACCGCCGCCTTGCGCGCGGCCGGCGCCGCGGTGCAGGCCACCGACCTGGTGGTATCGGGCAGCGTGCCCACGGCCTTCTGCTGCGTGCGCCCGCCGGGGCACCACGCCGAGCGCTCGGCCGCCATGGGTTTCTGCTTTTTCAACAACGTGGCGGTGGGCATCCGCCACGCGCTCAACGTGCACGGCATCCAGCGCGTGGCGCTGATCGACTTCGACGTGCACCACGGCAACGGCAGCGAAGACATCTTCCAGGGCGACGAGCGGGTGCTCATGTGCTCGATCTTCGAGAAAGGCCTGTACCCCTTCAACGGCGACGAGGCCACCGGGCCGAACATGGTCAACGTGGGCCTGCCCACGCGCTCGGGCAGCGACGCCTTCCGCGAAGCCGTCACCGAACACTGGCTGCCCGCGCTGGACGCGTTCGCGCCGGAACTCATCTACATCTCGGCCGGCTTCGACGCCCACCGCGAGGACGACATGGGCAACCTCGGCCTGGTGGAAGCCGACTATGCGTGGGTGACACAGCAATTGCTCAAGATTGCACAAAAACACGGCAAAGGGCGCATCATTTCCTGCCTGGAAGGCGGCTATGTGCTGAGCCCGCTGGCCCGCAGCGCCGCCGCCCATGTGCGGGTGCTCATCGGCGCCGACTGATCAACCTCAAGGTCTCATGGACAAACACTACCTATCCCCGCTTTTTGAACCCCAGAGCATTGCCGTCTTCGCCGGCATGGCCGGTACTGCCGGGATGGTCGGCACAACCGAATCAGCCGGCGACACCGAGCACCCGCTGCCCCATGCGCGCATCCTCATGGACGCCCTGCGGGCCCAGCGCTTCACCGGCAACCTGGTGTTTCTCGACATCCACACCACCGGCACCCTGGCCGACCTGGCCCAGACCCGTGCCGATCTGGCCATCATCGCGCTGCCACCCGCCGAGGCCATCGAGGCCCTGGAAGTGGCCGGCCGCATCAAGTGCCGCGCCGCACTCGTCATCGGCAGCGGTACACCCGCCGACGTGGCCGCCGAGATGCACCGCGTGGCACGGCGCCACGGCATGCACCTGCTGGGCCCGAACAGCATGGGCTTTCAGCGACCGCGCAGCGGGCTCAACGCCAGCGTGGCCGGCCCGCTCACCACAGCAGGCCCGCTGGCCCTCATTTCCCAGTCGGGAGCGCTCACCGCTTCCATCCTCGACTGGGCCAGCCTCAACGCCGTGGGCTTCTCCACCGTGGTCTCGCTCGGCCCCAACACCGCGGTCGACATCGCCCAGGTGCTCGATTACCTGGCGTCGGACCAGCACACCCACAGCATCGTCGTTTACATGGAAGGCATTTCCAGCGCGCGCCGCTTCATGAGCGCGCTGCGTGCCGCGGCCAATGCCAAGCCGGTGGTGGTGCTCAAGGCCGGCCGCAAACAGGCTGGCAACCGGGCCGCGCAAACGCACAGCGGCGCCATCGTGGGCAGCGACGACGTGTTCGACGCCGCGCTGCGGCGCGCCGGCGCGGTGCGCGTGCGCTCGTTCGTGGAACTGTTCTCCGCCGCCAAGTGCCTGGCCTCACGCTACCGGCCGGTGGGCAAGCGCCTGGCCATCGTCACCAACGGCGGCGGCCCGGGCGTGCTGGCGGCCGACTGGGTGAGCGAGATCGAACTCGAACTCGGCCGGCTCGCGCCCGACGTGGCCGCCGCCCTCAAACCCCATCTGCCGGCCCTGGCCTCGCTGAGCGACCTGATCGACCTCTCCGAAGAAGCCACGCCGGCCCAGTACCGGGCCGCCATCGAGGCCGCTGGGCGCGACCGCACCGTGGACGGCGTGCTGGTCGTGCACTCGCCCAAGGCCGGCACCGACGCCGCCGATGTGGCGCGTGCCATGGCCGACCTGAAAAACCAGCTGAGCAAGCCGCTGCTGTGCTGCTGGATGGGCGACGCATCGGTGGGCGAAGCGCGCGAGGTGCTGGCCGCCGCCAACATTCCCAGTTTTCGCACACCCGAAGCCGCCGTGGGCGCTTTTGGCAACATCGCCAGCTTCTACCAGAACCAGCAGCTGCTGCAGCAGACGCCGCCGCCGCTCTCGACCCTGGCCAAGCCCGATATCGAGGGCGCGCGTCTGCTGATCGAAAACGTGCTCACCGAACGGCGCAAGGTGCTCACCGAAATGGAGTCCAAGGCCCTGCTGTCGGCCTTTCATGTGCCGGTCACGCAGACCATCCTGGCACGCAGCGCCAACGAAGCCATGATGATCGCCACCCAGCTCGGTTACCCGGTGGCACTGAAGATCGACTCGCCCGACATCAGCCACAAGAGCGACGTGAACGGCGTGGCGCTGAACATCCTCAACGCCGTGGGCGTGCGCGATGTCTACAACACCATGATCCAGACGGTGACCAAGCTGCAGCCCGGCGCGCGCATCAACGGCGTCACCATCCAGAAGATGGCGCGCAACAAGCGCGGGCGCGAACTCTACATCGGCCTCGTCACCGACGACCCCTTCGGCCCGGTGATCGCGTTTGGCGCCGGCGGCACCATGATCGAGCTCATCAACGACCGCGCCATGGAGCTGCCGCCACTCAACCAGTTCCTGGCGCGCCGCCTCATCGACCGCTCGCGCGTGGCCGAAACCCTGGGGCACTGGCGTGGTGCCACGGCGGTGGACCGCAACGCGCTCGAACACGTGCTGCTGCGCGTGTCTGAAATGGTGTGCGAATTGCCGCAGCTGCGCGAGATGGACATCAACCCGATCATCGTGGACGAATCGGGCGCCGTGGCGGTGGACGCGCGTATCGTCATCGACAACGCGCCCGCCACGGCCCGCAACTACGCCCACCTGGCCATCTTGCCGTACCCGGCGCGCTACGAGCAGGTGTGGCCATTGCGCGGGGGTGGCGAGTACACCATCCGCCCGATCCACCCCGACGACGCCCAGATGCTGCAGGACCTGGTGCAGAACCTCTCGCCCGAGAGCCGGTATTTCCGTTTTGTTTCTTCGCTCAAGGAACTGCCGCCCGCGATGCTGTCGCGCCTGACCCTGATCGACTACGACCGTGAAATGGCCCTGGTGGCCATCTACCGCGATCGCCGCGCCAACGCCGCCGGCGACATGGCGGACCGCGAGCGCATCGTGGGTGTGTCGCGCTACATCACCAACCCCGACAAGTCGAGCTGCGAGTTCTCGCTGGTGGTCGCCGACGACTTCAACGGCAAGGGCCTGGGGTCTCGGCTCATGCTCAGCATCATGGAAGAAGCCCGCGACAAGGGCCTGACCGAGATTGAGGGCCTGGTGCTGGCCAACAACCCCGGCATGCTCAAACTCATGCGCAGCCTGGGCTTCCAGATCAAGACCTTCGCGGAAGACCCGGACTTCAAGCTCGTCACCCACACCTTGTGACGCCCGGCCGGCGAGCAGTCAGTCGGCGGCCCGGTTTGCCTTGGATCCAACCGCCCGTGAGGGCGGTTTTTTTTCGCCCAGCCTTCTGGCTCCTGTTCTTCTTGTGAGCTGAATACAAATTTCTGTGGATAACGTGGGTTTTTCCATTCGGGACAAGTACTTGTCCGTTGTACAACCGTGTGCACAGGGTGCTGTTTCGGGCGACGTGAAAAGGCGATGACCCAAGGCAATACCCATCGTGCCATGGATCACCATCAAGTTGCCATCAAGATATCCACAGACTTGTGTTGGCAGACCCTGCGAACGCGTGGCAACCCGTTTGCATCGGGCGAAGGTGACGGAAGACGAGGCGACCTCATCAGCCGCTTTTCATCCAGGAAGGTGGCTGCCATCCTCTCACGTCCGGTTCTCGGCGTTCCAGACCCTGTACAGCGCTCCCAGGGCACCTTATCGCACCGGTTGAGGGTCGCAAAAGCTCACTGCCCCGGTTTTGACAACCCGTCTGGTTGAAATCTGTCGGGCCCTTGCCGTTGTTTGGGCATCGAACCACCTCGATTTTTCCGGCGCGCGGGTTTTTTGGGTTCCCGCTCTATTCTTCTAATACTTCTATTTCAAATTAGCAGTAGTAGTAGAGCAAGGCCATTTGTGTGCACAACCGGCTTTTTCCCAAGCTGGACAAGCACTTGTCGAGCGCAGAACCGTGTGCATGCCGCCCTGTTTACGGCGGCACGAAAAGGGGACAAGTCGAGAAGCAGCGCTGCATCTGTGGATAACCGTTCACTTGCTAGAAAGTTATGCACAGGCTTGTGCGCAGATCCTGAGGGGGTCGCGCTTCAGCGGGCGCTGGCCAGTTGCCAGAAGCCCCACGCCATACCCAGGCCGTGCGCCATCACGGCCGACGCGCTCAGCGCCAGCGCGGGCCGCAAGCGCGACGGCCGATGCCGGTATCGCCAGAGCCAAGCCCAGGCCGCGAGTGACACAGGCAGCGAGAGCAACCCCCACAGCGCCTGCATCGGTGGAATCAGCAACCACACGCTCAGCGCCAGCCAGCCATGCGCCAGCACCACCCAGGTGCCGTAGAGTGCCGCGGCCGCGCTGGGCCCCAGCCGCACCACCAGGGTCTGTTTGCCCACCTGTGCATCGGCGGCCCGATCGGGGAATCCGTTGGCCAGCAGCAGGGCGGCGACCAGCGTGGCAAAGCTCAGCGCAACGGCCGCCGGGATCGGGAAGAACTGTCGCCTCTGCACGTAGTCGGCACCGATGACCACCAGGAACCAGACCAGGCCCACGCTCAGCTCGCCCAGTCCGCGCGACATGAGGCGAAACGGTGGTGCCGAGTAGGCCCAGGCCAGCGCCATGCCCGCCAGCCCAAGCAGCAAGACACCGGGGCCGGTCATCACGGCCAGCAGCAAGCCGGCGGGCAACAGGAACACGCACAGGGCCTGCGCCAGTTCCGCTGTCTGCCGTTCGCTCACGGCGCCGGTCTGGATCAGGCGAGACCCGCCGGTGAAGGGATGCAGACCTGTCTGGTTGCTCGCATCGGCGCCGTTGCGGGCGTCGTGCAGATCGTTGAGCACATTGCCGGCCGCGTGCGCCAGCACCGCCAGCGCCGTGGCGCCTGCGGCCAGCGACAGGTCCAACCCACATCCGCAGGCCGCTGCCGTGGCGGTGCCCAGCACGCAGGCCACCACGGTCAGGAGCAGAAAAAGGGGACGTGTCATGCGAAGCCACAGCCCGGTCCGGGCCCACCGCGACACCGTCAGATCGGGGGTGCTTTTCATACGCCCCACAGTATGCACCCGGCGTGCAGGCGCGGTTACAGCTGTACACAAGTGGCGGGCACCCCACTGTTAAGATCGTGAGCTGCTGAGCAGGTCCCTTTCTTGCTATAACGAGATCCTGTGTAGTGGCCCTGCCGGGGCGCTACCGCACCCCGAGACCGCCCCTCACATGTCCGTTGCCCTCACCGCCAACGCGCCCACCACGTTTGAGATCAAGAGCGCCAACTTGCCGCTGGTGGCCTTGCTGCTCAAGTCGGCCGATCTTGCACAGCTGCGCATTGAATTTGCCCAGCGTTTTGGTGATGTGCCCGATTTCTTCGATCAGGATCCCCTGGTCCTGGATCTCTTCCCTCTGCAGGTGGCCCAGCCCGGTGCCCAGCTCGACATTCCATCCCTTGTGGACCTGTTGCGTCAGCACCGCCTGAACCCGGTGGCGGTGCGTGGCGGCAACGCCGATCAGATGGCGCAGGCTTTTGGCGCCGGGCTGATTGCCGCCACCGATGCGACGGTACAGCGCGCCAGTCCGGTACCCGCACCCACCGCCGCCACGCCAGCGGTGGCCGAAGCGGCGGCCGTGTCGATTCCCGTGGGTGCGCTTGTCATCGACCGGCCGTTGCGCTCAGGTCAGCAGGTCTACGCCCGCGGTCGCGACCTGGTGGTGCTGGCCATGGTGAACCCGGGTGCCGAGGTGATCGCCGACGGCCACATCCATGTGTACGCACCGCTGCGTGGCAAGGCCATTGCGGGGGCACGCGGCAACGCCGACGCCCGCATTTTTGCGTTGTCGATGGCGCCCGAATTGATTTCCATTGCCGGCATCTACCGCACCAGCGAAGTCCCGTTGCCCACCCCGGTGCTGGGCAAGGTGGCCCAGGTGCGCCTGGTGCCCGGACCAGACGGCGACAAGCTGGTGATCGATCCGCTGTCTGCCTGAGAGCCGATGCCCGTCTCTATCTCTCTCCGATTTCTGAAAGACCCCTCACCATGACCAAAATCGTTGTCGTCACCTCCGGCAAAGGCGGGGTGGGCAAGACCACCACCAGCGCCAGCTTCGCCACCGGCCTTGCGCTGCGCGGCCACAAGACCGCGGTCATCGATTTCGACGTCGGCCTGCGCAACCTCGACCTGATCATGGGCTGTGAACGCCGTGTGGTGTACGACCTGATCAACGTCATCCAGGGCGAGGCCAACCTGAACCAGGCGCTCATCAAGGACAAGCAGTGCGAGAACCTGTACGTGCTGGCCGCCAGCCAGACACGCGACAAGGACGCGCTCACCCAGGAGGGTGTGCACAAGGTGCTGACCGACCTGGCCGCCATGGGGTTCGAGTACATCGTGTGCGACTCACCCGCTGGCATCGAGACCGGCGCCATGATGGCCATGCACTACGCCGACGAAGCGCTCGTCGTCACGAACCCGGAAGTCTCCAGCGTGCGCGATTCCGACCGCATCCTGGGCATGCTCGGCAGCAAGACCCAGCGCGCCATCGACGGCAAGGAGCCGATCAAGGAACACTTGCTGATCACGCGCTACAACCCCAGCCGCGTGGCCGAGGGCCAGATGCTCTCGCTCGAAGACATCCAGGACATCCTGCGCATCAAGCTGATCGGGGTGATTCCCGAGAGCGAGAGTGTGCTGGCCGCGTCCAACCAGGGCATGCCGGCCATCCACCTCAAGGGCACCGACGTGGCCGAGGCCTACAGCGACGTGATCGACCGTTTCCTGGGCGCCGACAAACCGCTGCGATTCATCGAGGCGGAAAAAGCCGGTTTCTTCAAACGCCTGTTCGGAGGGAAATGACCCATGTCGCTACTGTCCTTCCTGCTCGGTGAAAAGAAGCGCACCGCCAGCGTTGCCAAGGAACGCCTGCAAATCATCCTGGCGCACGAACGCAGTGGGCGCCACGCGGACCAGCCCGACTACCTGCCCGCGCTGCAACGCGAACTGGTGGCCGTGATCGGCAAGTACATCAAGATCGACCCCGAAGACATCAAGGTGCTGCTGGAGCGCCAGGACAACCTGGAAGTGCTCGAGGTCAAGATCGAGCTGCCCGACCGCAAGTGAGCGCCACCCGCCGGGTGGGCCGCGGCTGACACCCGGCTGTGGGCGAACACCCGGGCACTCGCGCCCAGCAAAAAAGGCTTCCAAACCACGGTCTGGAAGCCTTTTTTGTGGAGCCAGCGCATGGCTGGCTCAGGGGTTCAGCGGCCCAGAGACCGCTGGCGGACCGAGCAGGGCTCAGTAACCGCCACGGCCGTAGCCGCCACCGCCGGAACGGTCGCCGCCGCCGCCGTAGCCGCCGCCACCCGAACGGTCACCACCGCCGTAGCCGCCGGTGCGGGGAGGACGTGCCTCCATCGGGCGGGCTTCGTTCACGGTGATGCTGCGGCCGCCGAGCGACTGGCCATTCATGCCGCTGATGGCGGCCTGGGCTTCAGCGTCGTTGCCCATTTCCACAAAGCCGAAGCCTTTGGAGCGGCCGGTGTCGCGCTCCATCATGACCTTGGCGCTGTTGACAGAACCGAATTCGCTGAACGACTGTTGCAGGTCTTCGTCGCGGACGGAGTACGGCAGGTTGCCGACGTAAAGTTTGTTGCCCATGGAGGACTCCTCAAAAACACATAAAACAAAAGCGATGGGGTCCCGAAAGCACAACAAACCTGAAGAAGTACCGCCGTAGCGCGCGAAACTGACCGATCACCAATCCGTGCAGATCAATTGACCGGCACCCAGACATTATGTGTCATTCGGCAGGGTTCCCACCATTTCTGTGCGACAAGCTGTTCCGCGGGCCAAAAAACCACAGCCGAGCTGCTCGATGTCAGCCCCGGTCCACCGCGGCTCGCACGCTGTCCACCCCTATGATTTGCGCATGCTGATTGAAACGCTGGGGGCCGCCCGCGACATGGGCCGGCTCAACCACATCCTCGGGGTGCTGATTCGCCACGGAATGGGCGATACGGTGCGCCGTCTCGGCCTGGCCGATTCGCTCGAACGCGCGGGGCACGCCTTGAAGTGGGACCACGCGGCGGACCTGGCCCGGCTGGAGCCGCCGGTGCAGGTGCGGCTGGCCATTGAGGAACTGGGCCCTGCCTTTGTGAAGCTCGGACAAATCCTGGCGGGCCGGGCCGATCTGTTCGGCCCCGAGTGGATTGCCGAGTTCGAGAAGCTGCACAGCCGCGTGCCCCCGGTGCCGCTGGCGCTGCTGCGTCCCCAACTGAAGGAAGACCTCGGTGGAGAGCCGGAAACGGTGTTTGCGCGTTTCGATGCCGAGCCGCTGGCCGCTGCCTCCATTGCCCAGGTGCACCGGGCGCAACTCCACGACGGCACCGAGGTGGTGGTGAAGATCCGCCGCCCGGGTATCACCGACACCATCACGGCCGATTTGCGGCTGCTGGCCCGCCTGGCCGCCTTGGTGGAAGCGGAATTGCCCGGTCTCAAACCTTACCGGCCCCGGCAACTGGTGCGCGAACTCGCCCGCTCGCTCCAGCGCGAACTCGACCTGGCCAGCGAATGCCGCAATGCCGAACGCATCGCGGCCAATCTGGCCAGCTTGCCGTGGATCGTGGTGCCCCGCGTGCACTGGGCCCACACCGGCGAACGCGTCAACGTGCAGGACTTTGTGGCGGGTGTGCCCGGTCACGCACTGGGTGAACTCGACGCGCGGGGGCTGGACCGCGGCCTGCTGGCCCAGCGCGGCAGCCAGGCGGTGCTGAAGATGATCGTGCAGGACGGCCTGTTCCACGCCGACCCCCATCCCGGCAACGTGTTTTACCTGGACGGCAACCGCATCGCCTTCATCGACTTCGGCATGGTGGGCCGCCTGTCCGAGCGGCGGCGCGACGAACTGCTCCAGCTGCTGCTGGGTCTGGTGGAGCGCCAGCCGCAGACCGTGGCCGACGTGCTGCTGGACTGGGCCGGCGACGACCACGGTGCCAACCTTTCCTTGCTCGAAACCGAGATCGAGGCCTTTGTCGACCAGTACCACGGCGTGCCGCTGGCCCAGCTCAGCCTGGGCGACATGCTGGCCGATGTCACCACCATCCTGCGCGAGCACCACCTGGGCCTGCCATCCGACATGGCGCTGCTGATCAAGGCCTTCATCACCCTGGAAGGCATGGGCAGTCGCCTGGACCCGGGTTTTCACATGACCACCCAGGCCCTGCCTCTTTTGCGGCAGGTGGTGCGTGCGCGCTACCAGCCCCGGCTGGTGGCAGGCCGCGCCTGGCAGACGCTGCGCCGCGCGCTGTCGGTGGCCGAACAGCTGCCGCACGACGTCTCACGCCTGCTGCGCAACGCCCGCCGCGGCCGCCTGCACGTGGGCATTGAACTGGCGCACCTCAAGCGCGTGGGCGATCAGATTGACCGTGCTGCCAACCGCCTGACCATGGCGCTGGTGATCGCCGCACTCATCATCGGCTCGTCCATCGTCATGACGGTCCAGGGCGGCCCCACCCTGTTCGGCCTGCCCGCCTTCGGTTTTCTCGGTTTTGCCAGCGCCTTCGTGGGTGGCCTGTGGCTGGTGCGCGCGATGTGGCGCAGCAGCCGGGGCCGGGACGACCGCGAGGACGGGTAGCGCGCCGGTCCACGAAGGGGGTCATCGTCCAAGAAGAATGAAAGAAAGAAGGAGCAGGAATGGGTTGGCAGGACCGGGACTATCTGCACGCGCGCCATCGGTGTGCCGCGCCGTTCAAGCCATCCGAAACGACCCAGCGGTGGAACTGGACGGTGATTTTGTGTGTTCTGTTGGGGGCGTTTGTACTGTTCAAGGGTTACCAGTGGGTGCTGAAGCGGCAGGAAACGCAGCGAACGCCTGGGTACGTGCAGCCCGCGCCCCAGCCCGCCGTACCCCCAGCGGCAGCCATACCCGCCCCGGCGGAGCCACGCCCTCAGTGGGTGAAATGCCTCGTCGACGGGCAGACGATGTACACCGATGCGGGCTGCCCGCAGGGTGCTGTCGCACAGCGTCGGCAGGAAGATGCCGTCGCGCCACCGCCGGCGCGCTCCAGCACCCAGGCCACAACGCTCTACCATTGCAAGGCTTACAGTGGCGAAACCTTCTGGTCCAGCACGCATTGCAACCAGCACAGGGCGCTGGTCGACCGCATGGTGAACGTTTCGAGCAGCCTGCCGTTCGAGCAGCAGGTGCAGATCGCCGAGAGCCGCCGCCGGGCGGTCTCCACTTCCGCCGCCCCTTCCACCCTTTCATCCCATGCGTCGGCTCACCCGGCTGTTGCAGACAAACGCGACGCTTGCAGGCGACTCAATCATCTGGTGGCCCATTGGGATGCGATGGCACGGCAACCCCACTCTGCCCAGACCCAGGACTGGATACGTGAGGAGCGCAAGAAAGTACGCGACCGGCAGTTTGCTTTGCGGTGCTGACGAAGGCGCATGGCCCGTCCGCCCGCCCAGCAGCATGCAGGGCTCGCCATTGCGATGGTTGTGCCCAGGCGCGTGCACGTTTTTCGTCGCCGTGCTACATTAGCTGGTTCGCCTTGGGCGATCGGCCGCGTCCAACCCTTTCGGGCAAGACGCAACGCCCCTGGCAGAGGGGTTGCCGGTCCAGCCCCTCCACGGCGGGCCACGCCAGCATCGCACAGACCTGTGGGATGCGTGGCAAATGTTATCCCTGCTGTTGCCGATGCCCCTGCCGTGGCTCGTGCGCCGGTTCTGGTTCGATGTGTCACACGTCCTGCCGCAACCGGGAGATTCAGTTGGGCACCCCGGCGCTTTGGGGCTGCCACTTTGCTATTCGGGCGTTTCTGGCTGGCGGCTGTTGCCGCCTCACCCCGCCCACTGATGTATTTGATGATTCATAAATTTAAGACGACAACGATTTCGACTGTTTCTCCGCTCACACTGGGCCGGTACCGCATTGCGGCCTGCCCCCGCCTGCTGCCGGGCGGTCTGTTTGCCGCCCAGGTGTCCATCGCCAGCGGCCACGGCAGCGCCTCCACCGCGCGGGTGATGCGTTTCACCGACGAATTCACCACCCACGACGCGGCGGCCGATTACGCGATTGCACAGGGCATTGACTGGGTGCAAGAACTTGCACGGCAGTCGGTTCGCCCGAACTGAACCGATCTGATCGATACTTCACGAAAAGGAACACACCATGGCCAAGGAAGACCTGATTGACATGATGGGCGTCGTGAACGAGGTGTTGCCCGACACCCGTTTTCGCGTGACGCTGGACAACGGTCACCAGCTGATCGCTTACTCCGCCGGCAAGATGCGCAAGAACCACATCCGCATCCTCGCGGGTGACCGCGTCTCGCTGGAACTCTCGCCCTACGACCTCACCAAGGGCCGCATCAATTTCCGGCACATCGAAGGCCGTGGCCCGATGGTGCCGCGCCGCCCGCGTTAATTCCGCCCACCGGGGGCGGTGGTCACGTCGTCCCCTGTGCCGCCGCCTGGTCTTCAGGCCGGCGTTCGAACCTGCCGCCGTGCCTGCACGGCGGCCGCCAGCGTTTGCAGCACCGGCACGGTCTGCTCGAAGCTGATGCAGGCGTCGGTCACGCTCACCCCGAGTGCCAGCGGCTGACCGGGCACGATGTCCTGCCGCCCTTCCTGCAGGTGGCTCTCGATCATCACGCCCATGATGCGGGCGTCGCCATTTGCCACCTGTTGCGCCACCGCGGCGGCCACGTCGATCTGGCGGCGGTGCTGCTTGCTGCTGTTGGCATGCGACACATCGATCATCACCTGCTCGCGCAGACCCGCCGCCTTCAGCTGGGCGCTGGTGACGTCCACGTCGGCGGCGCTGTAATTGGGCTGTTTGCCGCCGCGCAGGATCACATGGCAGTCGCGGTTGCCGCGCGTCTCGAAAATCGCGGCCTGCCCCATCTTGGTCATGCCCATGAAGGCGTGTGGCGCCTGTGCTGCCTGGATGGCGTCCGACGCCACCTTCACACCGCCATCGGTGCCGTTCTTGAAGCCCACCGGGCAGCTCAGCCCGCTGGCCAGCTGGCGGTGGCTCTGGCTTTCCGTGGTGCGCGCGCCGATGGCGCCCCAGCTCACCAGGTCGCTGATGAACTGCGGGCTCAGCAGGTCCAGGAATTCCGTGCCCACCGGCAGGCCCAGCGCCAGCACGTCCAGTAGCAGGGCGCGCGCCAGTTCCAGCCCTTCGTTGATGGCAAAACTGCCGTCCAGGTGCGGGTCGTTGATGTAGCCCTTCCAGCCCACCGTGGTGCGCGGCTTCTCGAAATACACGCGCATCACCACCAGCAGATCGTCTTGCAGGGCGTCGGCCTGTTCCTTGAGCAGGCGTGCGTAGGCCATCGCCTGGTCATGGTCGTGGATGGAGCACGGCCCCACCACCACCACCAGCCGGTCGTCTGCACCCTGCAGCACGCGGGAAATCGCCGCCCGGCTGTCTTCCACCAGCGTCTGGGCAGCCGCCGGGGTGGGCAGCCATTCCTGCAGCAGCGCGGGCGTGATGAGCGGGCGCACCGCGTCGATGCGCAGATCGTCGATGCGGGTCGTGTCGCGGGTGGACGGTGTGGCGGGGTGGACGCGGTGCGGCATGGCTGAAACGTGTTGGCAGAAGAGAAGACGAAAAAGGCGCAGCGCATTCAGGCCGGACAGGCCATGCGCTGCAACAGGGCCGGCAGGGCCGCGCGCGTGCATGCCTGCAGCGTCACCAGCCGCGCATGGCTGGGGTCGGCCATGCCGTGGCGGGTGCGCAGATCGTGCTGGATCTGGCCCAGCAGCGCCGCGGCCATCTCGGCATCGGCCAGCGCGCGGTGCGCCTGGCCGGTGCGCGGCAGCCGGTGGAAGTCGATCAGGGTGCCCAGTTTGTGGTTGGGCGCGTGGGGGTACAGCCGGCGCGACAGCAGCACGGTGCAGGCAAACGGGTGTGCGGCTTCGACACCGGCGCGCGTCAACTCGGCCTGCCAGAACTTGCGGTCGAACGCGGCGTTGTGCGCCACCAGCGGCACATCGCCCACAAAGCGCGCGGCCTCGCGCATCACGGCGTCGGCCGCCGGCGCGCCGGCCACCATGGCGTTGGTGATGCCGGTGAGCTGCGTGATGAAGGACGGGATGCGAACGCCCGCGTTCATCAGGCTTTGAAAGCGGTCCACCACCTGCCCATGCTCGGTGAGCACGATCGCCACCTCGGTGGCGCGGTCGCCCATGGCGGGCGAGATGCCGGTGGTTTCGAAGTCGATGACGGCGATACGGCTCATGGGTGAGGACGCCGCTGGGGCTTTGACTTTTTCGGGGTGTGGGCCGGTCGGCCCCATCGTGTGGCCGCGACGGAAGTGGTCGGCTTCTGGTCCCGCAGATTGTGCCATTGGCCCGGCAAGCCCATGGCGTGGCGCGGGTGCCGGGCGCTGCGTCGGGCAAACTGGGGCCTTGCCAACTGCCCTGGAGCCTGCTCATGAGTCTGCATGTGATCTGCCTGTGTGCCCAGTGGTGCGGTACCTGCCGCGACTACGCGCCGGTTTTCAACGCCCTGTCCGCCCAGCGTCCGGCCGTGTGCACGCAGTGGGCGGACCTGGACGAGGTGGAGGACGCACTGGGCGATATCGACATCACCACCTTTCCCATGCTGCTCATCGCCGACGCGGCGCAAGGCCTGTGCTTTGCCGGGCCCGTCACGCCCCAGGCCGCCACCTTGCTGCGGTTGTGCGACGTGGCCGCCGCCGGGGGATTGCGCCTGGACGCCGACGAGGCGGCCCGGTGGAAGCCGCTGCTGGCACAGCTCGGCCAGCGCCAGGGCGCCTAGAAGCCGCGTCATTCCGCCTGGCCGGTGCCACACCCGCTGCCTTTGAGGTCATCGCGCGAGGCCCGGCCGCCACACCGGCTGGCCGTCGGGCGCGTGTCCGCTTCGTGGCGCGCTGCGCCATACTGTGGTCACCCACGCCACCACCCGCCATGCCCGAGTCCACCTTTCACATTCCCACCTTGCGCACAGACGACGACGCGGACGCCGTCATGTTCGAACTGCAGGACCTGCCCTGCGTCCACCAGGCCGACGTCAACCTCGCCGAGCAGACCGCCTGGGTCAGCCACACCGCCATGATCGCCCCCGAAGACATTGCCGCCGCCCTGCTGGAGGCCGGCCACGAAGCGCATCTGCGGTGAACGGTACTGCGGCCCAGGCGGTCCGGTGACACCGCCTCGGCGCGCTGTGCCTTTGGGTCATATGACCGACAGACGCCCGGCACCGGCGCACCTTCAATCCTGCTCCGTATCATGGTTGGGCCGGCATCCACCCGCCGTCAGGAGACGATCCCATGACCACCACCACCCACCGCGCACGCCGGGCCCGCAGGCCGCTGCAGGCGGTGCTCATCGCGGGTGCCCTGGCGTTCACCCCCCTGCTGCAGGCCACGGGTGCTGAGCGCAAGGACAGCGGGGCACCCCGCCCACCCGCCAAGGTCACGTTTGTCGAAGCACCTTCGCACGAAACCCCGGCCGCCCGAACCAAGCGCCTCAAGCGCGAATGCAAGGGCCGTCCGAACGCAGGCATGTGCCTGGGGCACACACGGTAAACAGCGAGCAGGTTCCTCACCTGAACCGGGTCGCGGTGCCCGCAGGGCAATTGCACCGCACCGTGCAAAAAATTCAAAGTCGTGGACAGGCCCCACCGCTACCATGGCGGCCATGTCATCCACCCCCTCTTCCTTTCCGCTGGACCTGATCGACCAGGTCCGTTCGGCCGCTGCGGCACACACACCGCTGCGCATCGTGGGTGGCGACACCAAGGCTTTTTACGGTTCGCGCTCTCCAGGGCAGACGCTGTGCACCACCGGCTGGTCGGGCATGGTGAGCTTCGAGCCGACCGAGCTGGTCATCACGGTGCGCGCCGGCACGCCCCTGGCCGAGGTGGAGGCCGTGCTGGCCGAGAACGGGCAGTGCTTCCCGTTCGAGCCGCCCCGCTTCGGTACCGGCGGCACGGTGGGCGGCATGGTCGCGGCCGGGCTGGCAGGGCCGGCCCGCGCCACCGCCGGCAGCGTGCGCGACTTCGTGCTGGGCGCGCAGATCATCAACGGCCAGGGCGAGCTGCTCACCTTTGGCGGGCAGGTGATGAAGAACGTGGCGGGCTACGACGTGAGCCGCGCCATGGCCGGCGCCATGGGCACGCTGGGCCTCATCGCCGAGCTGAGCCTGAAGGTGCTGCCGGTGGCGCCGGCCGAGGCCACGCTGGTGTTCTCGCTGGGCCAGGCCGAGGCACTGGAGCAGCTGCACCGCTGGGGTGGCCAGCCGTTGCCGCTCAACGCCAGTTGCTGGGTGCGCGACGACACCGCGGCGGGCGCGCCCGAACGGCTGTTCGTGCGGCTGCGCGGCGCCGTGGCCGCGGTGGAAGCGGCCTGCTCTCGCATGATCGCCGAGGCCGGCGGCAGCCGCATGGACAACGCCCAGGCCGGACCCGACTGGGCCGCCTGTCGCGACCAGACCCTGCCCTTCTTCACGGCTCCCGCGCCGGACGTGTGCCTGTGGCGTTTGTCGCTGCCGCAGACGGCGCCCGAGCTCGACCTGCCCTATGCGCAACTCATCGAATGGCAGGGCGCGCAGCGCTGGCTGTGGGCGCCCGCCGGTGCCGCTGCCGAGCTGCGGGCCGCTGCGGCAGCCGTGCAGGGCCACGCCACGCTGTTCCGGGCCGGTGCCGATGGCGCCCCCGGCGTGCCGCGTTTCAGTTCGCAGAGCCCCGCCATCGAGACGATCTCCCAGCGCCTGCGCACGGCCTTCGACCCGGCCGGCATCTTCAACGTCGGTCGCATGACCTGAGGCGCACCCCATGCAAACCCAGCTTTCTCCCGAATACGCGGCGCGTGCCGATGGCCGCGCGGCCGAGGCCATCCTGCGCAAATGCGTGCACTGCGGCTTCTGCACCGCCACCTGCCCCACCTACCAGCTGCTCGGCGACGAGCTGGACGGGCCGCGCGGTCGCATCTACCTGATGAAGCAGGTGCTCGAAGGCGCCGAGCCCACGCGCAAGACGCAGATGCACCTGGACCGCTGCCTCACCTGCCGCAACTGCGAGACCACCTGCCCCAGCGGGGTGGACTACGGCCATCTGGTCGACATCGGCCGCAAGCTCGTCGACGAAAAAGTGCCCCGCCCCGCTGGCGAGAAGGCCGTGCGCTGGCTGCTCAAGGAAGGCCTGCCTTCGCCCTTCTTCGGTCCGGCGATGCAGATGGGCCAGGTGGTGCGCGGCCTGCTGCCGGCCACGCTGAAAAACAAGGTGCCGGCGAAGCAGGACGCCGGGCGCTGGCCCACCGCCACCCATGCGCGCAAGGTGCTGATGCTCGCCGGCTGCGTGCAGCCGGCCATGATGCCCAACATCAACTCGGCTACCGCGCGCGTGCTCGACGCCGCCGGCATCCAGACTGTGATCGCGCCCAAGGCGGGCTGCTGTGGCGCGGTGAAGTTCCACCTGAACGACCAGGACGGCGGCAAGCGCGAGATGCGCGCCAACATCGACGCCTGGTGGCCGCACATCGATTCCGGGGTGGAGGCCATCGTCATGAACGCCTCGGGCTGCGGCGTCACGGTGAAGGAATACGGCCACATCCTGGCCGACGACCCCGCGTATGCCGCCAAAGCCGCGCGCATCAGCGAACTCACGAAAGACCTCAGTGAGCTGCTGCCCACCCTCGTCCCGACCCTCCAGCCGAAGCTGGCCCGCCAGCCCGACGCGAAGCAGGTGATCGGTTTTCACCCGCCCTGCACCCTGCAGCACGGGCAGAAACTCAGGGGCGGGGTCGAGCAGCACCTGGCCGCCCTCGGCTTCACGGTGCAGGTGGCCCGCAACGAAGCGCACCTGTGCTGTGGTTCGGCCGGCACCTACTCGGTGCTCAACCCCGAGCTGTCCTACCAGCTGCGCGACCGCAAGCTCGGCCACCTGAGCGAGCTCCAGCCCGACGTGATCACCAGCGCCAACATCGGCTGCATCACCCACCTGCAGAGCGGCACGCAGACCCCGGTGCGGCACTGGATCGAGATCCTCGACGAGTTGTTGTGACGCCCGCGTGGCAGGCGGCGCGGCGCATACTTTGCACACCATGATTCCTGCTCTCGCCACCCTGCTCGTGTTCCAGCTCATCGGCGAAGCCCTGGTGCGCTCGCTGGCCGTGCCGGTGCCTGGTCCGGTGGTCGGCATGGCGCTGCTGCTGGTCACGCTGGTGCTGCGCCCGGCGTGGCTGGGCGCCATCAAGCCCACGGCGCAGACGTTGTTGCAGCACCTCTCGCTGCTTTTCGTGCCTGCTGGGGTGGGCGTCATGCTGCACCTGCAGCGCCTGGGCGACGAGGCGCTGGCCATCGGCGTGGCGCTGGTGCTCAGCACGCTGGTGGGGCTGGGCAGCGCCGCCCTCACCATGGCCTGGCTCATGAAGCGGGTGGCACCGCCCACTGAGCAGAACACGCCATGAACGAAGGCCTGCCGCTGATCGGTGTGGTGTCTGGCGCGGCGGTGGGCCGCCTCACCGATGTCTGGGTGTACCTCTCGGCCTCGCCCTTGCTGGGCCTCACGGTCACGCTGCTGGTTTACCAGGCGGCGTTTGTGGCCTATCGGCGCAGCGGCTTCCACCCGCTGGCCAACCCGGTGGCGCTGTCGGTGATGGTGTTGGGTGCGCTGCTCTGGGCCACGCGCACGCCCTACGCCACGTATTTCGAGGGCGCGCAGTTTGTGCACTTCCTGCTCGGTCCGGCCACCGTGGCGCTGGCCATTCCTTTGTTTGAACAGCTGGCGCGCGTCAAGCGCCTGTGGCTGCCCATGGCCGGCGCACTGGTGGTCGGCACACTGGCCGCCACCGTCACCGCCATCGGGGTGGGCTGGGCGCTGGGCGCCTCCAAGGCCACCATCGCTTCGCTGGCGCCCAAGTCGGTCACCGCGCCCGTGGCCATGGGCATCGCCGAGAAGATTGGCGGTCTGCCCACGCTCACCGCCGTGCTGGTGGTGTGCACCGGCATTCTGGGCGCGGCCAGCGCACGCTATGTGCTGGATGCCCTGCGCATCCAGGACCCGACGGTGCGCGGCTTTGCGCTGGGCACCGCCGCGCACGGCATCGGCACCGCGCGGGCCTTTCTGGTGAGCGAGGAAATGGGCGCTTTCGCCGGCTTGGCGATGGGCCTCACGGCGCTGTTCAGTGCCGTGGCCCTGCCGCTGGTGGCGGGCTGGCTGCTGCGCTGGATCTAACCGTTCACTCCCGCGCCGGCTGGGCTGCAGCCCGGGGCGCGTGGCTGGATGCAGGATGGGGCGGAACGGGCTTTTCCCGACCGCAGGCATCGCCTCTGGAGGGTGACGGCACAGCCGTCGCGAAAGAACCTATTTCAACGCCGCTTCAATGTCCTTGGACAGTTTTTCAGGTGCATCCTGCGGCGCGTAGCGGCGCAGCACCCGGCCGTCCTTGCCGACCAGAAACTTGGTGAAGTTCCACTTGATGGCCTTGCTGCCCAGCAGGCCCGGGGCCTCGGCCGTGAGCCACTGGTAGAGCGGGTGGGCGCTGGCGCCGTTCACGTCGACCTTGGCCATCATGGGAAAGCTCACACCAAAGTTCTTCTGGCAGAAGGCGGCAATGGCTTCGTTTGTGCCCGGGTCCTGGCCGCCGAACTGGTTGCAGGGAAAGCCCAGCACCACCAGGCCCTGGCTGGCATAGCGCTGGTGCAGTTTCTCCAACCCGCCGAACTGGGGCGTGAAGCCGCAAGCGCTGGCCGTGTTCACAATCAGCAGAGGCTGGCCTCTGAACTGGTCGAGCGCCACGGGCTGGCCGTCGATGGACTGGACTTCGAAGTCGTGAATGCTGGGCATGGGCGGTCTCCAGGGGTCGGGGAATCGTTGCTGGGTGGCGCCCGAGGGCTCAGCCGTGCAGATCGTCCCGCCGGGCGATCTCCATCAGACGTTCCAGCTCATGGGGATGCGCACGTTCATTGTGGCGGTGCCACAGGGCAATGATGCCCATGAAGCCCGCCACGATCAGGCCGAAGGCGGTGATGGCCATGAAGGCCGACCAGCCCGCCGCGGTGGAAAAGCTGTAGGCCGCGCCCAGGATCAGGATGCAGGCCTGTTCGTTGAAGTTCTGCACCGCAATGGATCGGCCGGCGCCCATCAGGTTGTGCCCGCGGTGCTGCAGCAGCGCGTTCATCGGCACCACCAGGAAGCCGCCCAGGCCGCCCAGCAGCACCAGGAAGGGCGCGGCCACCCACACGTTGTCGATGAAGTTCATGCCGATCACCAGCACGCCCATGCCGATGCCCAGCGGCATCACGCGCGTGGCCTGGTCCAGCCGCATGCGCATCGAGGCCACCACCGCGCCCACGGCCGTGCCCAGCGCCACCACGCCCACCAGACTGGACGCCTGCGTGGTGGTGTAGCCCAGTGCGGCACCGGCCCAGGCCAGCACGATGTAGCGCAGGTTGCCCGACACGCCCCAGAACAGCGTGGTCGTGGCCAGCGAGATCTGGCCCAGGCGGTCACGCCACAGGCGGCTGTTGCAGCGCCAGAAATCGGGCAGCAGCGCCAGTGGGTTCTGGGGCATCGGGCGCGGCGTCACGCCGGTCAGCGGAATGCGCGTGTTGAACCAGGCGGCCACCACGTATATCAGCACCAGCACCGTGATCGCCGCTTCGGCCTTGTTGTCGATGCCGGTCGTGACAAAGGGCAGGTCGATGGACAGCAGCCAGCCCGAGAGCGCCGGGCCCACCAGCTGCCCGCCCAGCAACACGCCGAGGATGATGGACGCAATCGTCAGCCCCTCGATCCAGCCGTTGGCCTTCACCAGCTGCGAAGGCGGCAGCAGCTCGGTGAGGATGCCGTACTTCGCCGGCGAGTAGGCGGCGGCGCCCAGCCCCACCAGCGTGTAGGCCAGCAGCGGGTGCACGCCCCAGAGCATCAGCAGGCAGCCCACCACCTTGATGGCATTGCTGACGAACATCACCTGGCCCTTGGGCCGCGCGTCGGCAAACGCGCCCACGAAGGGGGCCAGCACCACGTAGAACAGGGCAAAGAGCGGAACGAGCGCGGCGCTCTGCCATTCCGGCGCGCCCCGCGTTCGCAGCAGTTCGATGGCGGCCACGAACAGCGCGTTGTCCGCCAGCGAGCTGAAGAACTGCGCCGTCATGATGGTGTAGAAGCCGCGCTTCATGGCAATGATTGTTGTACGTCGGTCCCCACCAGCCGGCGCTGGGTGGAATAGGGCTCGACTTTTTTATGCGAAAGTCCGCGGGTGTCTCCAAGGATGCCGGGTTATAGCACGCCATTCCGGAGCCACCGCCTGTCGCCGCAAGCCCCTTGCGACAGGTGCCGAATGACCGTGCCGACGCCGAGTTTGCCCATGCCCCGCCCCATTCTTGCCACCGTCCACGCCGACGCCCTCCGCCACAACCTGCAGCGCGCCCGCGAGCGTGCGCCCGACGCCCGCGTCTGGGCGGTCGTCAAGGCCAATGCCTACGGCCACGGCATCGAGCGCTGCTTCGACGCCCTGCGCTCGGCCGACGGTTTTGCGCTGCTCGATCTGGAGGAGGCGCAGCGCATCCGCGCGCTCGACTGGCGCGGCCCGGTGCTGCTGCTGGAGGGCGTGTTCGAGCCGCGCGACCTGGAACTCTGTTCGCGCCTGCACCTGTGGCACACGGTGCACTGCAGCGAGCAGATCGACTGGCTGGCCGCGCACAAGACCCACCAGCCGCACCGGGTGTTCCTCAAGCTCAACAGCGGCATGAACCGCCTGGGCTTCACCCCCGCCGCGTTCCGTGCCGCCTGGGCGCGCCTGAACGCGCTGCCGCAGGTGGAAGAAATCTCGCTCATGACCCACTTCAGCGACGCCGACGGCGCCCGCGGCATTGCGCACCAGGTGGCCGCCTTCGAAGCCGCCACCGCCGACCTGCCGGGTGAGCGCACGCTGTGCAACAGCGCCGCCATCCTGCGCCACGCCGCCACGGCCCTGCGCGTGGAGGCGGGCGAACAGGCCACCGAGCGCCTGAGCGCCGACTGGGTGCGCTCGGGCATCGCCACCTACGGCAGTGCCCCGGACCACCCGCAGCGCACCGCGGCCGACTGGGGCCTGCAGCCGGCCATGACGCTCTCCAGCCGCGTCATCGCCGTGCAGCAGCTGCAGGCCGGCGACACGGTGGGTTATGGCTCCACTTTCACGGCCGAGGCGCCCATGCGCATCGGCGTGGTGGCCTGCGGCTATGCGGACGGCTACCCGCGCCATGCCCCCACGGGTACCCCGGTGCTGGTGGATGGCGTGCGCACGCGGGTGGTGGGCCGCGTGAGCATGGACATGGTCATGGTGGACCTGAGCGGGCTGGACGCGGCGGGCTCCGGGTCGGAAGTCGTGTTGTGGGGCCGTTCGGCGCACGGTGCGGTGTTGCCGGTGGACGAGGTGGCCGCTGCGGCCGGCACCATTTCGTATGAGCTGCTCTGCGCCGTGGCGGCGCGGGTGCCTTTCGCGGCCTGACCAGCGCACCACTGGGGGCAGTCCTCACCCCAGTCCTTTCCCAGGGGGAGAGGGAGCCAAGCGGGAGCCTTTTGGCCGGCTGGTGGCGCGGGCTGAAGACATCGTGTGCCGGGGGCGAGCCTTCTCGGCGGCGAG